>ENA-OROP01000037-OROP01000037.1-human-gut-metagenome-genome-assembly--contig:-NODE-37-length-145542-cov-21.350492_pt1 | contig 145542 bp, 211 predicted proteins | sample MGYA00242132_ERZ509056 | MGnify/ENA primary metagenome ERZ509056 (study PRJEB26280, sample SAMEA2338768) | human gut metagenome | biome: human gut; feature: human-associated habitat; material...
CTACGGTGCGCGGGAGCTGCGCCGCACCGTCAGTCGTGCCGTGGAGCAGGCCCTTGCGGACCGCATCGCTGCCGGTACAGCCCACCCCGGCACCGTTTACACCGCCGATGTGGACGCCGACGGGCACATTATCCTGACCGAGGATACACTGGCGGCGTGCGTGTAGCATAAGCAAAACGAGGTACCTGCTTTCCTTGGCAGATACCTCGTTTTGCTTATTATAATTGTTGTAAAAGGGAAAAATCCTCAATCCTTCACATACAGCCCGCAATGGCACGCCCCGTGGTAGTCCGGGTCGGCCAGCTGCTCCTTGAACTCCTTGCAGATGCAGATATTCTCCGGAATGTGCTGCAAGCGGCAGGGGCAATAGCCGCCCGTGCGCTTGAGGCCCTCGCGGATGGTTTTGACGATTTCCTCATTAGGGTTCAGGTGAAATTTCGGCTTTTCCATAGTGTTACCTCATTTACGGTTTTACGCGAAACTCCTGCTCGCAGTAGATGCAGCGATAGCGTCCGCTCGGCGTCAGGGCAAAGATGTGGTCACAGCCCTCCTCGATGGAAGTGATGCAGCGCGGGTTCGTGCATTTGATGACGTTGACCAGCCGCTTGGGCTGCTCGGGGTGTTTCTTCTCCGTCACCCTGCCGTCCCGGATAAAGGTGATGGAGATTTTCGGGTCGACATAGGCGAGAACGTCAAAGCTCATCTCGCTGACATCGCCCTCGATCTTTATTATGTCCTTTTTTCCGTCCTTTTGGCTGCGGACGTTCTGCAAAAGTGCCACGCTGGCATTGTTCAGCTTTTCCAGCTCCATCATGTGGTAGAGCGCCAGACCCGTGCCTGCGGTAATGTGGTCAATAACCACGCCGTTCTGGATTTCATCAACCTTCAACATTGAACGCTACCTCCCCGGTCTTGGGGTCTTTGAGACCCAGCAAAGTCATGATCAGCGCCATGCGCATATAGACACCGTTCTGCACCTGGTCGAAGTACGCTGCGCGCGGGTCGTCATCCACGTCCAGCGTGATCTCATTCACACGGGGCAGGGGATGCAGCACCGGCATATCCGCGGGGGCCAGAGCCAGCTTTTCCTTTGTCAGGACATAGCTGTTTTTCAGACGGATGTAATCTTCTTCATTAAAGAACCGCTCTTGCTGGACGCGGGTCATGTAGAGGACGTCCAAATCGGGCAGAGCCTCCTCCATGCTGCGTGTCTCAACATAGGGGATGTTGTTAGGCTCGAGGATCTCGCTGATGATGTAATCCGGCACGCGCAGCTCCTCGGGTGAGATGAGCACAAACTTCATGCCCGGCAGACGGGACAGGCTCTTGATCAGGCTGTGCACCGTGCGGCCAAACTTGAGGTCGCCGCAGAAGCCGATGGTCAGATGATCCAGGTGTCCCTTGCGCTGGCGGATCGTCATCATGTCCAGCAGCGTCTGGGTGGGGTGGCTGTGGCCGCCGTCACCGGCGTTGATGACCGGAATGCGGCTGTAGCGGGACGCGCGCAGCGGTGCGCCCTCCTTGGGGTGGCGCATGGCGGCAATGTCTGCCACACAGCTGATCACGCGGATGGTATCGGCTACGGTCTCGCCCTTGGAGGCGCTGGAAACACCGGCATCGGGGAAGCCCAGTACCTGACCGCCCAGGTTCAGCATGGCCGCCTCAAACGAAAGACGGGTACGGGTGCTCGGTTCGTAGAACAGTGTTGCCAGCCGCTTACGGGCAGCTACATCTTTATAGGCAGCCGGGTCATCATGGATACGGTCTGCAAGGTCCATCAGGCTGAGCGTTTCTTCCAGCGTGAAATCCGCCGGGTCGATCAAATGTCTCATACACAATCCCCTTTGTTTACTCTATTTATTCCAAACGGCGCTGTGCCGTTCAAAATCAAATCAGCTTGCGCACCATCGCAAAGTCAAAGAAATCCGTATAGCAGGTCTGGCAGCAAAGCACCGGCTTGCAGGTGCGGGAATAGCAGATCTCATCCAGCTGCAAAAGCGCCTGCTCCGGGCGCAGCCCCAGCTGGCGACGGATGCCGGGCACCCCCTGCACGGCGTGCAGCGTCGTCAGCGTCTCGGTGACCTCCACATGGCAGTGCTGCTCCACGATCTCAAAGATCGGGCGGCTGAAATCGATCGTATCCAGCCGCTTGCCGCCAAACAGCGCCAGCGGCAGAATATCGGTAGAGTAGAGCACCGGCGTTTCATCGGCCAGTACCCGGCGGCGCACAAACACAAGTGTGTGCTCGCGCTCCGGGTCAAGGCCGAGCTTTGCGGCCAGCTCCGGCATGGCAGTCTCCCGCGTGACCATCAGGTTGTCGCTGTGGGGCACGCGGCCAATTGAGCGGATCATGCGGTTGAATTCCAGCTTCTGGTCCATGCGGTTCTCGACCCGGACCACATCGCGGTTGACAAGGGTGCCGATGCCGCGCACACGCTCCAGATAGCCGTCGCGCTCCAGATCGCTCAGGGCATCGCGCACCACGGTGCGGCTCACGCCCAGAACATCGGCCAGCTCCAACTCGCTGGGCAGCTGGGCGGCGTCTGCATAGCGTCCGCGGCGCAGCTCCTCCAGCAGGCGCCGGGCTGCCTGATGGCTGCGCAGCTCACCGCCCAGGCGGTTTTCCGTCGTTTTATTCATGCAAAAATTCCTTTCGTGCCCGGCATACGTCCGCCAGGCAGCATTTGTCGCAGTAGGGCTTGGTGCGGGCTGTGCACACGGCGCGGCCATGGTCCACCAGCCGGTGGCAGAAGCCGTTGCCCTCCGCAGGCGGGATGATCTTCCACAACTCCCGCTCGACCTTGGCCGGCTCCTTGACGTTGTCCACCAGCCCGATGCGGTTGCACAGCCGGATGCAGTGGGTGTCCGTCACGATGGCAGGCTTGCCGAATACGTCCCCCATGATCAGATTCGCACTCTTGCGGCCCACGCCGGGCAGGGCAAGCAGCGCGTTGAAATCATCCGGTACATGGCAGTCGTACCTGTCGTGCAGCATCCGCATACAGGCTGAAATATCCCGTGCCTTGCTGTGGCCCAGCCCGCAGGGCTTAACGATGGCCTCAATATCCGCAGGATCCGCTGCAGCCAGTTCTTTTACGCCGGGGTACTTGGCAAACAGCTCCTGCACCACCACGTTTACGCGGGCATCGGTGCACTGGGCCGCCAGCCGCACCGACACAAGCAGCTGCCACGCATGGTCATAATCCAGCGTGCAGTCGGAATCGGGATATTCTGCCTTCAGGCGCGCAATACAGATCGCAGCCAGCTCTTGTTTGGTCACAGCATTTTCTCCGTTTCAATCCTTTTCTCTTGATTCTACCACGCCGAGCCGTTATAATCAAGTGCTAGTCATCATACTTTTGGTACATATCTTCATATATGTCTTTATATGTCGATATATCGTTTATAATGAGGCGCTGATTACGGGAGAATTTTTGGCGGGACTTCACGTAAATCTTTATATTTTCATGTATTTTCATCAAAATTGGTGTAAATTTTGGTGTAAATGAAGTCCGGTTTATTACCCTGTAAACGACTGCTCTGCAGAGGTGGTTTTCATGTCGGAAATCTTGTAAAAATCACTGAATACGGATTGCTGTGTTACGTGCGTATAAACGCCCAGTGTCATTTCTACGGAGGAATGGCCCATGAGATACTGTACAGTTTTTATACCCATACCGTTGTTTATTGCGTTCGTGCAGAATGTGTGACGCAGAATGTGCGGCGTGATATGCGGCATCTTTGGACCGTCAGGGAATTTCTTCGTGTAGCTTTTTTCAATGCTCTGGAATGTTTGAAGCACGAAATTTTCGCACCGCAAACCGTGTCCATCGATTTTTGACAGGAATATGAAGTTGGTGTAACCGTCAACCTCTGGCTCTATTTCTGGACGTGGTCTTTGTGCTATGACATTTTGGAAGCACTGATACACTTCTTCTGACATTGGAACATAACGACGCCCACTGTTCGATTTTGGCGGGCATATCTTCCAGACATTGTGACGGTTTACAGTCAAATAGCATAACTGATGGTTCACAAAAATCCGCCTATGCTCAAAATCAACGTTGTCAAAAGTAAGACCATACAGCTCGCTGATACGAAGCCCGGTCCCGAGCAAAATTCTGAACTCGTCCTCATATTTCCTATAGCATTTACTGCCGTGGATATAGTTGAAGAACAAATCAACTTCCTCTTGGGTAAGTGCCGATCTCGGGGTCGAATCATTCTTAATGACTTCCTTCAATGCAAAATCAAACGGGTTTTTCAGTACGATTTCATCATCGCAGGCCATCTTGAATGCGTTGCTCAGTATCGTCTTATAATACGACACCGTGGAATATTTGCGTCCCTTATACAATTCTATCATGAACTGTTTTGCGCTGCTGATTTTGACGAGCTTGACTGGCGTATATACGAAATCATACCGTTTCAAACTGGTTAGGGTATTATGATAGTTGCTTTTTGTAGAGAATGCGAGGCCCTGTTTTACAGTAAGAGATTTCTCGACAAGGTCAATGACACGTATGTTGCCGTTTGTATAATCTAAATGTTCTCTTAGTGCTTTTTCTAACTCCTCCTCTTTGTCCCTCAGTGTCTTTAAATCTGCAGAGTACACGGTTTGACGTTTGCCCCTCATATCGGTATACCGATACATATAGGTTCCGTCTTTGCGTTGTGATTCGCCGTTCTTTAAAACTCTGCCTTTGTTGTCTTTCCTGCGTTGTACGGACATTATGTGCCCTCCTTTAAATAAAAGTTAAAAGAGAGCCTTAGTATGACACCCTTATTATATCACACCAAGGCCCTCTTTGTCTTATGATTTTATGAAAGTCAATTTATCAGATACTGAAACTTTGTTCAATATATTGGTCAAAACGCTTGCGCTTGATAAGACGTTTGCTGCCAACCCAAAGAACGAAGGGGCAACTACCGTCTTTTGTCATTTCGTAGAGTCTGTTGACGCCGATACCGGAGTAGGCGGCTGCCTCTTCCAGAGTCAGGTTTTGCTTTTCCCAAATGGGGACTTCCTTCATAGGCTCTCACTCCTTAAAAGCATATTCCAGCTCATAGTAGTTGCGGCAGACATTGATCCGCTTACTATCATGGTAACGATAGCCTACAACCAGTGTGTCGCCTGTGGCGATGAATACTGGGCTGAAATCTTTTGGATCATCGCGTTCCTGTTTTTTCAGCATCTTTTTGACATCCTGGACATGCTGGTCGATTTCTTTATCGGTCAGGTGTGTACCACGTCCAAAGTAGTGGAAGTCATTCGGAAATTTCTTCATCATCTGCCTCCATATACTTTTTGAAGAATTCGGACAGCGTCATGCCGTTAAGCTTGGCAAGGCCGGTGCAGACAGCATCGACATTTTTAGGGGTGGAGGCACCGATCTCGTTGACGCAATACTCCAGAGGGTTGAGGTAGTCATAACCATATTCGTCTGCTACCTGCTGTCCATCCTCATCTTCGTAGATCTCTACATGATCAGCACTTGTATCAGCCCATGCCTTGACAGGTTTACCGTGGAAAGTAAAATTATGTACCTCATAGTCTGGGTCGTCTGCGATATTCGTGCCCTCAGCATAGCGCCACCAGAGGCCGAAGAATTTATCGTCACATGCCTCGTCCACGATGTCATCGTTAAGAATGTTGAATTCCGATTCAATGAATTCCCATACAGCAAACGGATCTGACCAATAGCTATCATTAGACGGAGTATAAATATAAGTACAGTGAGCATTTCTAAGGCCAAGCGCCTCGACAACGGTTGTGAATCCCCAGCTTGTCATAATTTCATACATTTGTGCTTTATCTCCTCATTCATAAGATTGATCACATTTTGGTTGTCGTCGAGGTTCATAGTGGCGGCAGCAACAGCAGAACCAAAATAGTCACTTACAATATCAGAAAGCCATCCATCAAGATCGTCAACGAGGACTTTATCTGTCGGGAGGAGCTTGCCTCTTGTATCCTGTTTACTGCGGAAAACGATGGGTTCCGGGATAGTGATGCCAAGCTGGTCAGCCATCGTCTGGATATATTTTTTATTGCATCTGCTTCTGGTCATGATCGGATAGCTGCTCAGATGGCTAAGTTGAACCAATGTATATGTTTTGCCGGAACCTCTGACGCCTTGGATAATTTTCATGTTGCGCTGACCCTCCAGACTTCGCTTTTATCCCACTCGATCAGCTGGTCGATGGTCTTGGGGGTATAATCGTGCAGCATGCAGCCGACATTGATGATATTGCCGCGGTTATTGGCAATGCTGTAGATGTTGTCGCGGAGTTCGCCCTTCCACTCATTGAGCCAGGCGTTTTCGCGGGTGTTATGTACGTGACCGCAAAGCATCCAGCAATGCGGGGAGTAGCTATGGTTGTAAAACATAATGGGGTAGTGGCACAGAATGAGATTATTTCCATTGTCATTGATTTCAGCATAACCGCTGATGCTCGAAAAGTAGTGCATCATATCTGACGTGATCTTATCGTGGTTGCCCTTAATAAGGTGGATGCGGCCTTTAAGCATCTGGAGGATCATGGGAGCGTCGTCCGTATTCCAGAACATATCACCAAGGACATAGACATCATCGCGGTCAGTTATAACGTCGTTCCAGCGATTGACAAGATCATTGTTCATCTGCTCGATGGTCTGATAGGGGCGCTTATCGAACTGGATAATGTTCTGATGGGAAAAGTGCAGGTCTGCGATATAATAATTCACTTGGATTCCTCCTTTTTATCTGTGAAGAAAGTTTTGTAATCAAACCAGCGGTCGTTGATAATATTGCCGATGATTTTAATAGTGCTGCCCCAGCCCTTGATAGCGACGCGAACATATTTGCCCTGCATATCCTCCAGGCGCGACACACCGACTACATCCATGATACGCATGATGGCCTCCATACCAGCAGCGGAGCCTTCATAGGTGTCTTTCTCGTAGCTGTCGGGGTAAATGTTGCCAAGGCTGTATCCACCGTACACGCAGCCCCAGGGGTCACCTTTAAGTTCAATGCCAAGACAAAGGCAGCAATAATCTGCTGACGACAGAGAGACATTTTTGATAAGTGCATTCTCAAGCGTATAGCCTTCATTGACGAGTTCTTTTGCCGTATATTTTTTCATAAATATCTCCTTAGTTATTGTTCCAGTTTTGCCAGAAGAAAACGCCGCCAATCAGGCAAGTCCAGGCATAAGCGAGGGGCAGCATCTGTATAGTAAACGACGCGGTGTTGAAAAGGTTGTTTAGGGTATTACAGATGTAGGCCCCGAAAATCGGCACAAAAATAAACTTGGCGAGGAAAAAATTCACCCAGAAAATAGCAAAATACGATACAGCATAGATGGCAATGCCAAGCAGGAATCCTTTGATTTTATCTTTCATGATTACATCTCCTGTGCGAGAGCAGCGATACGGGAACGGTAGATATTTTGCAGCTTGACCTCACCGTAGAAGTCGCTGCCGCGGAATACCTCACTGAGGCGGCGCATACCATTGTTGGAGCCGGAGTAAGCAGCCATATCGACCTGTGCCTCATAATCGCCGTCAATGATGGCAACACAGTCCTCGCCAATACGCTGCAGGGCCAGGCGCATCATCTCGATATCAAGGTTCTGAGCCTCTGTGATATAGACGGCGCAGTTCATGCCGGTAGTATCAAAGCCACGGATATCGGAGAAGGGGAGAAGCTGGATCTTATTTTCATTGAGCATACGCTCCAGCATCATCTTGTCGCCAAGCTTTGCGCCGAGCATATTGCCTATCTGGCTGTCGAGCAGTTTTTCATCGCGGGTGCCGGGGTAGAAACCGAGCTTGGCTGCGCCGGTAGTGGCGCATGGGTTGGTGAATACAATGATTTTGTCGATCTTGTGAGACTCCAGCAGCTTGAACATATAGGCCAGTGCCAGATAACTTTTGCCTGTCCCGGCGGGGCCATGAAGCATGGTAATCTTATTGCAGGAAAGACTATCAAGGGCCAGTTTTTGGTAAACATCACCATTCTTGGCCTTGACGGTATCGAACATGAGTGTCTTGAAAGATTTATACTCGACCGGGACATGCTTATCGCCATCCCAGCGGAACATATCGGTTACATTGTCATCTTTATCACGCAGGATCAGATACTGGTTTGTCAGCAGGCAGAAGATGTCCGAGGTTGGGTCATTATACAGTTCTACATGTTCTTGCTCAGTAGGCACGACCTCTTTGTAGCCGGTATATGTATCTGTTGGCAGGATATCGGAAGTGCTGCACACATCCAGGTGAAAAATATCGTGGGCGATGAGTTTGCAGCAGATATCATCCGTGCAGAATGTGATGGCCGTTGTGCCATTAAGCGTATCGGCCACATGTTTTGCTGCGGCACAAATCTTAGAGTCTGTAGTATCCGGTGCGATTGGCTCACTGACTGTAATGGCAGGATCAACAGGCCATGCTGGTCCTACACTGACTTCATCGCGTTCATACTCGACCGAGTAGATGCCAGACTCACGGTATTCGTCCAGCAGTTTTGTCATACGGCGGGCACGATAGCGAACACTTTCATCTTTGGTGCGACTGGTTTTGATTGATTCCAGCTCGCTGAGGGTATATACTGAGATAAAAAAATTTTCATCGAAAGCAGCCTCGCCCATATTGAGCAAGGCGCAGGTATCATAGAAGTACAGAATAGATCACCTCATTTGAATTTCATATTGCAGTTTATTTAACGGTGTGATATAGTTAAATCAAAATGATTGAAGGAGGAACACACCATGCCGAGAACCAAGGGAAGCAAGAACAAACCTAAAACTGTCGCTGTTGATTATGCAGCACAAATTGCCGAAGAACAGGCCGCTAAGGACGCGGCGATTGCTGAATTGGCCAATACCGAAACTGCCGTAGATGATCTGATGACACAGTTGGCTGATTTAAAAGAGGCAGTAAAAGCAAAAAAGGCAAATATCAAAATCATTGATAAGGCTATTGCAAAGCTGGAGGCCAAGAAAGCTAAAGCAGATGCAGCCGCCGAGGCCGAAGCTAAGAAAGCCGAAGCCCAGGAAATGGTGAGCAAGCTTCTGGCTGAGGGCATGAGCGTTGATGAGATCCTTGAAAAATTGAAGTAACTTATTGGCCGTGCAGGGTGGCTTGCGCGGCTTTTTTATTCGTCGATGCAAAGGTAAATGGTGTTGTCGCCAACATATTGAGAACTCACTGCGGCAATGTTGTAGTCGCCGTTGGCGGTCTCGATAACGACACGAGTGTCAAGTTCGCCATTGTCGAGAAGCTCATGGATTAGTTCGCGTACTGTCATGGTTTGGTTGTTCTCCTTTTGACTTTTCCGTCTACGATGGATCGCAGCGAATAATCACCGGCGTCAAGCAGGCAGCCAAAGCTGTCCGATGACAGGATGAGGCCAATGTCAGGTTTATTACTATCGCATACTGTTACATGGCGGCCATCCATATCGAAATCAAGATTTACATAGTCAAATCCTTCGTTCAGCTTATACTTGGCAAAGCGGCGTTCCATATCAGACGGGGCCTCTGCCTCCAAGTGCCAGCTGCTGGGGATGTTATCACTTATAAGACATCCACCGTCAATCATAGAAAAGCAGCAGGAGCTGCACCCTAATTTCAGATTGCAATATTCCTTCAGCTTTATGGCTGCTTCTCTGGCTTCGCGTGTTAGCCTTGCGTTGCGTACTTCTTTGCTTGAAATCATATAAATATTTACCCCATACCCACCCGCGCTGATGCGCTGCCATTATGTAGTTATTCTGCGAGATCAGACTCTTGCTTTGGCTCTGTGGGCGTCAGGATAAAAATGCTGTTCAGCGTTGTGATGCGAAGCTCTGCATCGCAGTTGTCAGATTCTTCTGTGATATCAACACCATGCACCATACTGGTCTGCAGGTAGCCGTTTTTGCGGTTGCCTTTATTGTCATACAGGTAAAACAGAGCGGCACTTTTGCCGATGCCTGGAACGATGATCTGCCAGAAGGTTGAACCGATGCGCTTAGGGTAGCGGCCGTCCGTGCGCTGCTTATTGGTGTTTACATCCAGGATGTCCTTGAGATACCAGAACCGGCTGACGTTCTGGATGGTGGTCGTGAAATCGTTGTTCATGTTATTTCTCCATTGCGGTGTTAAAAAGTATGGTCTTACAGCCTGCACCGTATCGTTCCTGTAGGAAGGTCATGAAATCATCCATGGACAGGTTCTTTTTAAAGAAATCATAATTGTAATGCTGCGGCGAACATTCGTGATACATAGTCTCGAAAGAAGTGGGATTTACGAAATCTCTTTCTGTTATAGTACCGTCAAAACGAACGCCATAGTAATACATGCACAGGCGGTGTGTGAACGCAGTCTCGCCACAGTACAGACCGGGACACTTGTGAGCCTTGACGGCATCTAACAGGCTGTCAAACGAGCTATACCAATCGACGGTTTCGTGCATTTCTTCCTCTGTGAACAGGAATCGGCTGGCAATATCATCGGATTCCTTGCCCTCATGGAGGCGGTAAGTGACGCGATACAGTTTGTGCATTATTTACCCTCTTTCATGATTACCCACATATCTTTCCAAGGCGGGTTTCCGCCGGAGACTATGGCGTATTGTGGCGTTATCGTGTACCTTGGGCGAAAATCCAAAGACATACGAGATAAGCTATTTGTGTAGGAATCGTTGGCGTGTTGGCACATGGTATGATATGCCTTTTCGTAACTATCCTCAAAGTATTCACAGGTGACAATGGGCTTGTCTTCGTAACCGCTGCTTTGCAGTTCTACAACCTTATAGGGCCATAATTCATCGTTTTTACTTTTGGCCGGAGGAACCAAAGCCGCCAACGCCGCGATCAGTTTCATCAAGTTCTTCCACCTCCATAGGCGTACACAGAGAAATGGGCTGAATGACAAGCTGGGCGATGCGCTCACCAACATCAATGACCTGATTCTTGTCGCTATAGTTATGAAGAGCCACCTTGACCTCGCCGCGATAGTCAGAGTCCACAATACCTACGCAGTTGGCGGGAGCGAGACCATGCTTAGATGCAAGACCACTACGCGCATAAATGCAACCCATATAACCAGTAGGGACTGCAATCGCAATACCGGTGGGAATCATCTTCGTTTTATGAGGCATGATTACAATTTTAGATTTGAAAAAATTATCCCATTTAGAGTCTGTTAATTCAGAATCTATTAAACTGCCAGCAACGTCGATTGCTGTCTTTTGCTTTTCACTAAGAAGTGTGCCGCCAAAAATGCCAGTTCCTCCGAAAAGGTCAAAGAATTTCGCATATGTAATATTCCGGTCAACAATGGATTTGCATGCTTCCTTTTCCTCATCGGTGTATTCGACAGGAAGTGCGTACAGATCCATACCGGCGTCAGTGTCGTGAGCGCGGGTAGGGATATGAGCATCAGGGTGGAGCTTTTTGATTTTCAAGGTTTCCATTTTTATTCTCCTTTAAGAGTGGCCTTGGTGGCACCGGATGCCGTGCAGGTGATGGATTTATCAAGATATTCTTTATAGACCGCAACTGGTTCTCTGACACCAGACTGCCAGGTAATGGAATTGTTAGGGTTATAGATACCATTATATTTGTCGGTATCTTCCTCAATAGTGGTTTTCTTGATGAGCTTTCCAGCATTGTCATATTCTTCGATGATAGTTTTCTTCATTAGTAACCGCCTTTCATACTATCTACTAGCTCCTTGTAACTAATACCGCTGGTGAGTCCTGGCGATTCGTCACTGTCCGTGCCGCGAAAAGCTGCACCCGAAACACTGGGATACATGAACTCGATCATGGCAAAGTTGGCAACATCGATCAGCCACTCAGTATTTCCGGTTTCGAGATATTTTTTGAGACGCGGTTCAATCTCCTTGACGGCCTGAGCCAGTTCAGGGTATGTATTTTTCATCCAGCTGTATTTGTAGTGGGAAACAAGAATACGGTTCTGCATCTTCTTGATGAAATCTGCATTCCAGTCACGAACGAGAATATCGTTTTGTGTGTCCATTTAGTCACTCTTTATAATACAGTCCGCAGTGGCAGAGACCGGAATCTTGTTCGCGGAACTCTTTGCACATACATTTAGTTTCAGGCGTCTTGGTGAGACGACAGGGGCAGTAGCCCTCATTTGCTTTGACGGATGCGCGGAACTCCTGCACCTCGTCATCTGTCCATGCCGGGTTGGTTTTGATTTTCATTTGTACTCCTTTTGAAACAGGATCGTCTTGTCTATGTAAGAGCCATCTTGTTGCTTTGCGTAGAAGCGCTGATTGGTTGTTTTTGAATCAAGCCCGCCAAATTCTTTGATGTATGGGCCAATTTTTATATAATCAAGGAGCTTAATATTGTTTCTTATTCCATTGCGGTCCACAAGATTCTTAAAGGCATCTTCTGTAAGACCTGTATACAAACAAGTCTTTAATCCGTATTTATAATGAATAAGCCATACATAATTTAGGATCTGTGTAATGTCTTGGTCTCCACCCATGAAGCAAACACAAGTAATAGTGCTGCCATACTTGCGTATGTATTTTTGTACGTTCCATTGTAACGGTTCACCGCTATACTCCCATAAGAATTTGGAGTGGCAGTCAGGGCAGTGATGTGGGCAGCCTGTAATATCAAACACAAGGCTTATCTCCCCGGGGACTTCTTGGAATGTCACATCATAGTGACTATACAGAAGCGGCTTGCAATCAGTCTGCATAATAGCGCTTCGCTGCCTCCTTCTGACGGGCCTCGGAGAAGCTGGACACGCGCTTGAGATAACCAATGACACGGGTTGCATAGTCCAGATTTTCACTGCCGCACTTAGGGCATTTATGCAGGTGGTGCTTAGAAATGTGTCCGCAGTCATTGCAGATGGTATTCGGCACATTCACCGTCCAATAGGGACACCCAGTCTTGATAGCCACATTCATCAGTTTGCGGTACTGCTCCTTATCCAGATGTTCCTCCAGATTCAGATGCAGGGCACTGCCGCCGTCCAGATACTGCGTCATTTTGGAGCCGTGGAGCATGAATTTATCAAGCGGCTTGGTAAGATCCTCGACAACATAGAAGTAGCTGTTGTAGCAGTCACGCGGAACTGCGAAGCCATCCTGCTTATCCCACTTTGCGTTCTTGACACCAAGGTTTTCAGCGGGGACATACTCGGTGTTGAACATAATGCCATCAGAGCGATCTGCCTTGTTCTCGTCATAGATGACCTTGAGCACTTTGTTGGTAAAATCAACATAGTTTTGGTCGTCCGGGGAGATGGTATAGCCAAGGAACTCACAGCCCTCAACAAAGCCGTTAATGCCAATGGTCAGGAACTGCTTATCCAAAGAGATATATCCGGCATCGTAGATAGGGAGCAGCTTTGCATTGAACTCGTCCTTCAAAATTGCGTTCCATGCCTTGAGGTAAACATGGATATCTTTGACTTGTTCACGAACGGCGTCGCAAATATCACGGTTATCGTCAACAGCAGTCTGGATCAGGCGATTCATATTGATGGTGATAACACCCTTAGAGCCAGTAGCCACGCCGCCAGCACCAAGTGTATAACTGAAGGTATTGTCGCTCATTTCATTGCGCAGACGGCAGCAGGATGCCAGAGAGTCCACACTATTGGAACGATAGATAAAGAAGCTGTGGCCCTTAGAAAGCATTTCGGCAGCGTTGTCAGCCCATTCCTTATCGACATAATCAGTGCCATCATCCAGCAGGTTCAGAGTCTCGACAGGGAAGGTGAGGATCTTCTTCAGACGCTCCTGATTCAGCCATTCCATAAAGCGCTTTTGCAGCCAGGACACAGACTCCCACTGCATTTCTGTGCCATCTGGGAATACGAAATCAGAGAACATACCATCAAAATACGGCTTGTCGAAGTATGCGCAGTTCCAGAAGATGGACTGGAAATTACGAGCAGCGGCAGGCTGATTCAAAGAATAGACGACCTGCTCAAACTGGTCAGTAATAACCTTGTCGATACTGCGATGACGATTGGAAAGATCAACTACCTTATCTGCGTGCAGGTAATAATCGTCGCCATAGTCCTTGCGGATGAAGTAATCAAGATAAGGGATGAACTCAGGGGTGGCGACTGCACCGGCAAACTGAGATGCAATGGCAAAGCACAGGTTGATAAATTCACCGCAGAAGGAATCAAGGTTGTGAGGAGCAGATGAGCCGCCGCCGATGCTTTCCAGACCGTTGAACAGGAACGGATACATGGTAATCGAGACGCAGTTATGTACCCACAGACCATTACAGACGAAACTGTGCGATTCGGTGGTAATATCGTAGATATACTCGTTTTGATCAAGGAACGGCTCGTTGTCAACTATGCCTACATTGGTAATATTAAGCCACTCGTTCATGCGGCTTTTTTGCTTTGTCTTGCACGGTTTAGAGCGCTTCGACTTTAACGCCATAGAAAACACTGGTTTATCTGCTTCACACGTCTCTCTAAACGTAACACCAAACAAAGCGTATTTTTGCTGCACCAGTTGGTTGCATCCAAATTTGGTTTGCTGACCAGAAATGGCGGTAGGAATACCTAAAGCATTTACAACGGCAGAAATCTGCAAAACGGCCGCACGAGAAGAAAGACGAATATTATAACCGCCATCCGATACGATTGTTCCATCACTGTCAATAAGTCCAGCAATTACGCCCTTTGCAAAATCAGCACTGTATTCAAAAATCTTCTCCGGCAGTTCTTTGTTTTGCGCGTAAATGCCGATGCCAAAATGTTCACGAAGCAATCCAAAAAGTACAGGGTTTGAGATAGAAAGAACATATTTTTGCTCTTTCATACGATAATTTAAAATAGAAGAAGCACCAAAACGGTTATATGCGATTTCTGCAATTTTCTGAAGCGCTTCCTTGTCTTTCTGACAGAAGGAAATTTTATAGCCATTGCTTTCAAACCATCCATCGCCAATAAAGAAACCAACCAAATAACCAGCATCCTCATTAAGGATTAGCTCTTTAGGCACCGCATACGCAATCGAGAACTGATTTCCGCGAATGCAGTTGAAATTAGAATATTCTTGCACCTCAAGGCCACAGAGTCCAGCAATCTCCTTAGATTCGATGCTTGCTTTGTTCCCGAAATTAACATGACTTTCACATCTGAACTGTTTTTCTCCAAGAGACTCCGCAGCTTCTACAGTATCGTTGATATTGTCGTTTACAATCATGGGGTGATTATCTGTGACAATGATATCTGTATTAAAAGCTGTTTTAACGCGAACAAGGTCACGATGTCTCATTTTGCGAACAAGGCGCTCTACTTTAGTCCAACCGTTTTTATCTTCGACAAGCATATCTTTTGGGTACTTAATATAAACAATACGGTCTTCGTCAGCAAGAACCTCTTCTTCGTTGCAAATCTCATACAAACGATACATAGGGACGCAGTAAGTAGTTCCATTGTACCGGACATTTACTACCTCACGAGCACCATATGTATACGGCAGGCACGGGTTCGTTTCGTCATGGCGGTAAATAAAATGGTGGTCAAGCTGGTAAATGTATTTGTCAGCATACTCCTGACCGTACATCTCTTTGATTTTTTGCCACATGCGCAGACGGTTGATGCCAATGCCATCTTTTTTATAAAGCTCACCAGTCAAGGTGGTGACATTCTTGCATTCAACGTTCGCGTTCGCATCAACCTTACTGCCAGTGGCTGCGTTGCTAGATGCGGCATACTCCTTGATAAAGTCAAGATACGGCTGATATTTTTCATACTGTTCGATAGCCATTACATACCTCCTACGATTTTGATTGCTTCTTTAAATCCATAACGCTTTTTGCCCACCTGCAGAACAGGCATCATATCCATGCCCATCTCGAACATTTTCTGTACATCGGTAAACTCCGTATAGTGGATGCCCTTTTCCTGCAGTTTATTTGCCAGAATCAGACATCGCGGGCAATGCGTGGTATAGAGAATTACATTTTCCATAAACCCTCCTTACTTCGTCCCAGCAGATACGGTATCGGTTACCATTGCGTCGGATACATCAATGACCTGGTTCTGCTTTTCCAGAAGTTCAATTTCACGGTTCAAATAGAACAGTGCCTTTTTAAGATCCTGTGTAGCAGAATTGCCGTCCTTTTTACCGGCGCGGCTGATGTACTTGACGGTGTTGCCGAGGTGGAAGCCGAGATTCCAAGCCTCGATTACCTTGATGACCTCATACGGGTCATCGGCACCACCGTAATAAATGGGGTGTTGAACGTTTTGATCAACATCATTAGAAAGTGTTTTTGCCATAAAAACCTCCTTACAGGTACAAAAAATAGCTGAGGAACCAGCCAATGATGAGATAGAGGACGGATGCAATCACGGTTTCAAGAATCGTAAGCAGGATGATAACGGCCTCGTCGGGAATGTCATAGTCGTCATACTCGGTGCAGGTGCCGTCTATGATGCTTTTGATCGTCTTTGTTGTCTCGGTTTCGCTTTTACTACTAAGGAGTGCCTTGACAGCGAAAAGCAGACAGTACGCTTGCAGCCATGTGAGAGTAGGCAAGCCGATAATGGGCATAAACCAGTTCCAGATGATTGAGATGCAAAAGCCCTGAACAGGGATCATTGCGACAGCAGCCAGGAGCCAGACGAGACTAAGCTTGAATTGACGGCCGGGGGAGTTTCGCTTGGTCATGCGACCACCTCTTTGCCGGTAATCAGTTCAGAATAGGGAAGCGTTTCGATCCAATCACAGAATTTACGCCATTCGTCGAGTTTATGACCGCGGCGAGATTTATAGATGTTGGCAAGAACTTCATAATTGACCATGGACGTGCGGAGTTGATTGTAACTGGATGGGAGAAGCTGGATAAGCTGCCACCAGGCATCCTTATCTTTCGGCTCAAAAATACGATCAGTGCCATCATAATTATTGACTTGACCGCCTTTTAGATAAACACTTCGCCAGAAGTTGAGCTGAATAATAATATCATCTAAAACTTCTCTGGAGTATAGCACTAGATGCTCGTAGCTGAAATCGTCAACCGTAAATTCTTTATCAGCGACTTTATACATGGTGCTACACGAGTTTGTTACTGTGCCAACTTTGTAAGTATCAGCTTCTTTCCACCAATACAGCGGGGCTGTCACATCAAGCCAAACAACGATCATGCGCAAGTATTTTCTATGGTCAGTACCGGCATTGCGCAAGCGTGTAGCAAGGTCGTGGTCGTTGGGACCCATACAATACTGTTGGTGACCTGCGCAGATAACATGTTCGTCATATGTATGGCCGCAGTTTTCGCAAAGAAGCAGACCATCTTCCTCATTATTCCAGTTCTTACGATGCGTGCAGCCAAGGCCGCTGTCACTTCTGGCCCAGCTGTTTTTTGGATTCCGCATGCCACGAAGTGCAGGTTTGAGACCGCCGACTTCTACGTTTTCAATTTTTATCATCAGGTTACCTCCAGATAGTTTTTTGCGGGTTCCCGGCGGTCAAAGGCGCGGTGCTGGGTAGGGGACAAATCATTGATATTGAATGTACGGATAGCGGAACACTTGGAATCATAACTGGCGCACATCATATTCAGCTCTTTGACGCCGCGCTCCTTACGGTTCTGTTCACGATGGTTATTAAAATTCATGTGAAAGTAAATCACTCCTTTGTGGTTTGATAGACTGTATAGTCGTAGCCCTTTAGCTCGATAGGCAGGAAGATGAGGCGACCGGCCAACAGGACGAAGTACCCGATTTGCAGATGAACACAGACCTCGTAGTCGTGGTTCTTGAGCAGAAAGCGGCTTTGCTCCGGGTAGTCCGACAGCATATGGACCATGTCAACAACCTTTACATTCGGCTTCATAAAGACGGCCACACCTCCTTATCAAAGTCCGGTTCTGATTTTGTCAGCTTCTTTTTCCAGGTCTTACCGTCTGATAAGAATAGCGAGAAGGAGCCGGGGATAATGGTTTCAGTGACGATGGCAATAGGCTCTTTTTCGCCATCGCGATTTGTTTGTATGTATTGCAGGCAGACGCGCTGGCCTTTAGGCTGCTTGAAGGGCGTGCTCATAGATTGATCATAGCTTCTTTCATTTCACGGTAAAGAATATCGTATATTAACTGCCCTGATGTTTCTGCGTTACACATGACGATGGGGGTATCGTAACGTGCCATCCATGTAGTCATGCTGGCAACAAGAGCCTGCGGGCGCATCTGACTACGATAGTAACCATGGTAGGCTTTCTCCCATGAGGCTTGCTCGATAAGCAGGTAGACTTTGGCGTTCTTGGTACGGGCACGCTCGAACTCGCGCTTGAAGCGGTCACGGCTGGTAGTCCAACATGAAGTGCATTCATCTATGGACATCTTCCGCTCCACGCTGACCTTATCGGCGAGGCTGAAAGTGACACCGCTTGGCAGTGTGACCTGCGCGGAGTAGTCGCCAAAATCAAGCTTGGTGCGCAGAATGGGACAGCTGAACCGAGCAAGCCGCTGATGATACTTGAGCGTGTCTTGTTCACGCGAATCCACGAGGATCGTGAAGGTATCCAGCGTGGACTTTACAAAATTTGCTTCGATAAAATCACCTCCGTCAGATGATGGGCTGGAGGTTTTCCAGCTGATAGCGCATGATAAACAGCAAGAACAGCAGGTAGCTGAGCATACCGATCTCTACATATTTGCTTTCAGTCCGGAAACCGACCAGCATGGCGATGGGGATGGAGAAAAACTCTAAGAAAAATAAAATGGTATTTAAAATTTGAATCACCTCACATGGGAATATTTCGTAAGAAAGTCGTTGAAGTCTGTTGTTGACTGCACCCACTGGTCGCCGTCCTTGCTCCATTTACCCTCAGTATGAGTGTCGAGCACCTTGATGATCTCGCCGGGTTCGATGGGGTTATCGTCGAGGGTGCGGGGACGGATCTTATAGGTCAGAGTCTCGCCGTCGCACAGACGATAGAGGGTGATGTTTTTGTTTTTGTATTTGCCGTCGATGGAGAGGACGTAGTGGTAGGTGGTAGCGAGGCGGGGGTTGGCGTACTGGAGGTAGCCGAGATATTCTTTCTGTGCCTTGAGCTGTTGAGAAATTGTCAGCGGTTCATCCGGCAGACTATCCCAAATCTCTTGCAGAGCTTTATCGTAGTCAAAATCCTTATAGGTCTTGAGCTTATCCGTCGTTGTGGAGCACTTTTTTATGTATTCGATATACGGAGAGTCAGTGTCCTTGGGGAATTGCGTGCGCTCATACAAAGCATCGCAGGCTGCGATAAATTTAAGGATTTTATTGCCACCAGCGAATGGCTTGAAATAGTCCAGCAGCACCAGTGTTTCAATCTTGGCAGAGTTCAGACTGCGCGTATGGGACATATCCTTCCAGAGTGTGTAGAAATCACGATATTTGCCGGACTGGTACATGGCGTACAGGTCGTTAGCACAGCCTTGGCTCAGACCCTTGATGGAAACCAGAGATGGATCAATGGCGTGATGCTCTTTATCCGCAGTGAATTTGCGGTTGTCATGTCCCCACTGGATAGGCCCCTCGTGAATATTGAAGCCGCGAAGCATTTCAGCCTTGAGGGCGGAGACTTTTTCCTTTTTGCCCTTATTGGAGAAGTGTTGTAGACAGACCTCATAGAACTCGAATGGATGGGTGCTCTTTTGCCAAGCGTTATAGAGGGAATCATAGGCCATACAACAGCTATGGCTGGCATTAAATGAATAGGCCGTCGCATCACTGATGATTTGCCAAATCTCAGCAGAAACATCTTCTGGTGTTTTACCTTGAGGACATTGACCGGCAAGGTTCTTACACATACCATCAATGAATTGATTTTTCAAAGGGCGAACTTTTTCTGGATGTTTTTTGGCAATGTCTTTGATAATGCCGTAACAACGGTCCATGGGAAATCCTGCAAAATGAAGAACAGACATGAGCTGTTCCTGTGTTAAAATGAAGCTGTATGGAAATTCTTCTGTTTGCAATATGTTGTCCAATGCCGGAATGCCATAAGAAAACGGCTTTCGACTTTCAAACTTGGAGTACATAGATTTAAAGCCTGGACGAATAGCTGCAATAAAATTTGCAAGCTCTGATACATTTTTGGGTTTATACCTCATCAGTTTTTGTGTAGTAGATGCGCGTTCGCACTGATTGACACCGCAAGTAAGACCTTTTGCATAGATACTCCAAACCTGTTGATTGTCTTTAATGGATTCTGATAATTCATCGACAGTCAAAGGTTCCATACCGATACGTTTGAAAATTGCATCTGTAAGAGCTACTGTGTCAACGATAAGCCAGTCATTTTTTAGGAACTTGTATTTTTCAGCCACAGCGCCATCAACTACGGTCGTGATGTACTCTTTTTTCGTCGTATCACTTTTGCATTTGATGAGGCCAATTTGACGCCGGATACTGCCCTGATAAAGCATGTAGGCACATGGAGCTTTCGATTTTGAAGAAATAAGCCCCCAATAAACCTCGCTCTTTTTGACGTAGTCTTGATATTCACGGTCTACAAAATCGTAAATGTTGATTTCGTCTTTTTCATCGTCATCTGCATATTTCAGCGCCATATCGTACTTGTCGATTTGGTCGCTGATTTTATTGGCAATATTGAAGTCTAGTTTTTTTGCTCTAGCATAGAGCTTGAATGCAGCTTTTTTCTTCAACGTACCAAAAGCAATCATAGGATACGCATGGTCCTCACCAAGAATTTCGCGTTGTGCCCGTTCAAAAGGCTCTTGCCGGTCGATGTTCTGATCGATGTCAGGCAGGGAGTTGGTTTGAATAATGCGAGTTGTGGACAAAAAACGCTCTGGATAAAGTTTAATAGGAGACTTGAAGCGATCAACTTTACTGAAGCCACAAAGAGTATTTGTAAAGTAGCTGACAGCAGAACCACGGCCTGTGTTGGTAATAATGCCACCATACTGAATACCACGCTTGACAATCTCGTAATCCATCAGAGGATAATCAATCATGCCAGTGTCTTTGTATGTGTTAACCTCCATTTTGACACCATCGTAGTATCGCTGATAATCCTCTGACGGGACATGCTTCATATACTCTTTGAACTTTTGACTGATGAGACGATTATAAATTTTGAATTTTTCTTCCGGTGTTTTATCCGGGTAGATGGAGGGGAGCTTACGGTTGGTTTCAAAGACTTCGCTCTTATAATCTTCAAAATCGCAAATCAAGTCAGTGTTGCGCATTGCCTTTTCGACTTCATCTGCGGGGATAACACCCTGTTCCGCAAAGCGCTGACGAATAGTGTCGTCGTCTGGGTAATCCATATACCAGCCATCTTCGTCATCATAATGTGTGCCGCTGGCAGCAAGAAGCTCGTCACGCTCAACTGCCTGCTCAGGATATATGTAGTGGCTATCAAGGCCGACAATCATCTGAATACCGTATTTTTTTGATAGCTTCAGTATACGAGCATTCAGTTGCTTTTGCTTATCGGTATTGTGTGCCTGGATTTCAAGCATGAAGTTATCCTTGAAATAGTCATGCAGCTTGCAGATCAGTTGCTCGACGTACTCTGGTTCATAATGCCAGAAAGCAACACAGGCAGAGGTGACAAATACATCGTTAGGAGGCAGTGAGAACAGAAGTTCCTCATCCAGACGCGGGCGGTAGTAATAACCATCCTCGTTTGCGGTGGACAGAACTTCATTGATCCATTCGCGGCCATTCTCGTTTTTGGCAAGCAGGACAATGTGACAGTTGGTTCGATCTTTTTCGTGTCGGTCTTTTACCCAGTATGCTTCTGTGCCGAAGACGAATTTGAGGCCATATTTGATAGCGATTTCTCGGCATTCATGATATTTACCTTGCCAACCATGCTCAAGAGAGCAGAGAATTTTGTGACCAAGTTCAACGGCGCGTTTGGCATACTGCTCGTAGGTAGCAGGGGAGTCTGGTGTATAGATGTTAGAACAGCAGGTGTGCTTATGGTAATTTTGAATAGAATTCACCTCCATCTTGAAACGGCCAGCTGTGGCGAAAGTCCTGGATGTAGCCGTTGGCGATTTTGCCATCAGACCATATGTATACAGAATTATCAACCACGGGACATTTCTCGATATATTCCATGATGGCTTCATATTGGAGCTGCAGATACAAGGCATTTATGAACGACCGTGATGTGGAATCTCCGCGTTGGACATAGCCCTCGAACAAATCTATGAACTCTTGACGAGTGAGTGTCCGCTTGACCTTAGCCATCAGTTTGCCCCAACAGTTCTTTATTTAATTCGTGCATCTCTGCCTGGGCCTCGGCCTCGGTCCTAAAAATTCTCTCAGGGTTGATACTTCCAGCTTTAGCCAAAACGATTGACAAAGGCTCCCAGCAATTTTCGGAAACTTCGTTTTCTGTGAAATTGAGTTTCATATTTACGCATTCAATTTTGTCAGGTGAAACATAGTATTTGTTATTCTGTACCGTTCTCCTGCCATTGCATTTTGGACAAATGGCTCTAAATTCTGTTCCATCGTCCATCTTTGCAGAGATATATCCGGTGGCGTCACAGAAGGTACATGGGTACGAATTGAAGTCACGTACAACAGCCCAGACTTTATCGCCTGGACCATATCCGTCTGTACGCTTGCTGACAAATTTATTGATGTAAGCAGATGGAATATAGTTGTTCTTCACATCCTCTGCTTTAGCCTTAGCCGCTTCAATATCAGCCTCAATACGCTGTTTTTCCCAGTTGAGGCGGGTAATGTCGCTTTTCAGATTGTCTTTTTCGCGAAGGGCTTTGTTGTATGCATCTACCACACACTTAACGTCATCCTTGATGAGATCACGAAGGCGGTCTGTAGCTTCGTCGATGATACTATCGGCCTCGCTTGGGTTGGTGAAATACATATCATCCATATCACTAAACATTCAGAACAGATCCTCCCCGTTCTTTTTGGATTGTGTGGCACCGGCCATGGTGCGTTCGTTGTAGTCCTTGATGTAGGGGCAGGTCTTTCTGTGCCCGCAGAGAGTGTTGCAGAAAAACTGGTTCTCCTTCGTGATCTCGCACGGCTCCCACGGGTGGTCTTTTTCTTGTGGCAGACTTTCGTAGAGGTCGGCAGTCTTATTGATGTAATCCAGCGCCTCGGCCTGAAGTTCCTTGGTGTATGGATACTCCCGCACGTATGGCTTAATGAAGAACTTTGTCTTGACCTCAGCCGGGAACAGATCGCCCAGAATGTTCGTCTTGGCGAAATCCATCATGGCGATTTCGATATCCATTTCGTCCATGCCAGCCTCACGGCAAGCGGCTTCGACAGCGTCCTTGATAGTGTCATAGATCTTGGAGCGATTGACGATGCGGGTGAGTGGGGTCTTGTTTTTGCCGCGCCGTGTAGCGTACCAGTCGTACTTGATGACGACATACTTGAGCATGATCCAGGCGGTGGATTTGACCTTGTACCCGGCCTGCTCCAACGCCATGCCGTAGATCGTAAGCTGACGGCCATGTTCGAGAAGGTCTTTCTGGGCATAATCACTGGATGACTTGATGTCCAGAACGGTAACTGTACCATCGTTGTTCCAGCGCAGCAGGTCGGAATAACCCTGCATGGCCCGGGTGGGGCTGACGCGCAGGATCAACAGTTCCTCGACCGTGAATTTGCCTTTTGGCATTGTGAAGGTCTGGAAGCAGTTTTTTAGATCTGACAAATACCGATTCCGGATGGAATTTCCGCCTTTGAAGTCTTTCGGAAAGTCAAACCCGAGCATTTCGCACTGCTCGACGCCAGATTCAAAGATGGGGAGCATGCCGCTCTTGTCGATTTTGCCCTCGATAAAGTCTTCGATAGCCTGGTGCGATGCGGTACCTAACTCCGTGTAAACCGAGCCGCTGCCGCGGTCATGTAATATGTAAGTGCGCCACGCGCCGTATAAGCAAGAATTGATGGTACCAAGTTTGGAAAAACTATAGACGTTGACCCCTTCGTCATACAGGGCTTGCAGGCGTGGGTCTCTTGCACGTTCGGCTATGTCAGCCACCTCACTTTCGTTCTCATGATTTGTTTGTAAGCGTCTACGCCGAGGTCTGCTGCGTTGAGCTTGCTGCCTTTGGGAATGATGTCGCTATCGGCATCCCAGACATAGCCGACCTTGGTTTTGACGATGATGTTATCCTGCACGAGTTTTTTGGCCTCCTCGCGCACGGCTTCTTCCTCCAAGCCTTCATCCAGAGCCAGCACCACATTTTTGGGCTGCATGGAAGCAATCATGGTGGCTTGCGCATGAGAGACATGACAGCCACAGAGGCCGAGCGCCAGCCTGCATCCAAACGACCGCGCCTGCATGGGAGCTTTTTCGCTCTCGAACAGGAAAATGTTGCCGCGGTCGATGATGTTGTAATAGTTCTGCTGCAAGCCGAACAGTGTCTTGCTGCGAGAGCAGGGGACAAGGGGCAGCCAGCGTTCCTCGTGCTTACAAGTTGGGTCATTGCTGCGGCCCATGATGCCGACAAGGTTGCCGTTAAAGTCCCGCTCCGGGATGGTGATGCGGCTGGATTCTTCATCGTAGCCGACTTGGAACATTTCCTGTGTTTTATAATCGATACCATCCTGAAAGAACATCGTATTGAATTTGCCTAAGTAAGGGTCAAGTGTGTTTTCCGGGATCGTGGGCAGGGCAAAATCATCGTCACGGTCTGGCAGGAGTTTACGATAGAAGCCATGGAATGGATAAGTGACCTGAACATTAAAATCAGAGGTATCCAGGTCCAGGATATTTGCCACGAATTGCAGACTTTGCGGAAAGGTACAATGGATACGATCCATAATGAGAGTAAACAGATTGCCTTTACCGTTGGTGGAAAAGCAGTAGTAACGCAGGGTGTTGACATCCAGCATCATACTGGTGGGGTTGGAATCTTCCAGACGGGAAAAGCGAAACTGTGTTTTTGCGTTATTGAGATTGATGTGCTGAAATTCCAGCGTTTCCAGGATGCTGAAAAGAGCGTCGGAATTTCCGGAGAGATGCTGCTGCAGAAGTGCCGCGTTCATAGTGGCAGCACCCCCTTTAGCGTGTAGTTTGAACGTGTTCGTTACGGATCGTGCAGAAACCTACCTCGCGCCAGTTATTCCAAGTGAGATTAGCCTCATACAAAACTTGTTGCTTATCTTCATCATTGCGGGTCTTATCGAGAAAAGCGACGATATACTTTTTGGTTTTGTCAAGTGTGATGGGAGTGGTAAACTTTTCCCAGCTGCCATCTGCATTTTTGCCGCGGGTGTAGGCTTTACAGTCATAGCGTTCACCGGTATACTCGTCCTCCCAGAGGGGGCGGATATAAATCATCTCGGAAAAGACTTCCTTGATTTGTTTACCGTTGGACAGGCAGTTGGCGTCCAGATACCGCTGATTCAAGAGGTAGAGAGCTAACTGGTAAGTACAGACGACCGCAACATTCTCGCGGCTGGCAGCCTGGAACACCTTGCGGGAGGCAACGAGCAGCTGACGGTACATTTCCATGCTGACATCATCATCGGATTTCATCGTGTCCCAGAGGAACATCTGGAAACCCAGCTTAGAATACTTGCGGATGGTTTTTACAACGCGGGAAGTATCGTTATCGAACATCTTGACGAACTTGATGTTCTTATACTTTTCCTGGCTGATTTTGGCAGCCTTGCGCAGCATTTCGTTCTGTTCGTCGGTGAAATTGCCGGTCTTGAGGTGCTTGCGGGTGATTTTCCAATAGTCCAGATCCTTGGTAAGAATATGTACAGCCAACAACTGCTTATAGGCACGGACTTGCATCTCGTTGGAGATAATGCAGCACTTGATTCCGGCCTCGGCCATGACAAGGATCATGTTTTCAAATACAAAGCTGGTCTTGCCTGTGCCGGAGAAACCGCCGAGCATGGTAAGGTCACCAAGCGGTACACCCAATGTCAGGTAATTGAGGCGCGGGCAGTTTTTGCCGTAGTTAAGACCGACCGCTTCGCCCTTATTGAGTTCATCGACAAAAGCATCATCGAACCAGACGTCTTCCACCTTCATATCCTTAGCAGTGTTGATAGAAATGGTGTTGAGCTGATAGTCAAAGAAGTCATAGACTTCGGTATTTGACATCTTGTCGAACCGCGACGTATTGGAGAAATTTTTGAAGAACTGGCGGGCGAGGTCGGACAGCAAGTTCAGCTTGACGACCTTATCAAAATAGCCATCGACATTATCCGGGTTGATAAGAGATTTGAGCGCTTCTACCTCGCGATAGCCGCCGCGTTTATCAAATTCTTTACGGGTTTCGTCCTTATCCTTGAGGTAAGCATTAAGTGTGATGGCGTCGAAGTTGCGGTAGCCCTGCTCGTACAGAGCGCGGCCAAGAGCAAAGTAAAATTTAGAATCATCGGTTTGGATGGTTTCATCCGTACCAGTATTGACACGGTCGTACTCATCATAAAGGTAGGGGTCCTTCCAGAGGCAGAAGACAAACGGGGCTTCGACCTGTTCACGGTCTGCATTGATTTTATTTAAAATTTCTTGTAATTCGATAGAAAATCACCTCATTCCTGCTCATCGTCAAACAGGAAGTCTGAAATATCCCTGTGTGCGTGGTGATCCTGCGTATTTGCCCCAAAACCGAGATCCTGCAAAATGGGGACCTGCTGCGCTTTTGCTTCCTGCTTGTACTGTACGGCGGCGTTGGATTTTGCCGCCTTATAGACATCGTTGATATGGTTTTTGATAATGGCCATGACATAAGCGGCGCGGCCGTACTCGCTTGAAAACTCTTTGGTGCGCATGGCGTACCCGATCTTATCCCGGCATTGCTCAATCGTTGCGAGAATGATTTCATCGTCATAGAAGCTGAGTTCCTTGAGCTTTTTGGGGATGATGGTAGGGAACGCCATTGATGGATCGAACATCATAACATCGGCGAGTGCGGCGATGACCTGCTTATGCATGGCAGCTTTATGGAGCTTGTCCTGATAGGTTGCTTCGTCCTTATACCAGTGGCCGTCCGGGGCTTTATAGTAGGTGAGTGTCGTGCCCCATACACCGGTTGCCTGACACTTGACGCGACGGCCTTTGGGTGCGGTTGTTTTTGCCATGCGCTGCCTGCCTTATGCGAAGAGAGAGGCAATCTTTTTGAGGGCGGCAATAGGCACATTGGGATCAGAGAACTTTGCATAGCCGGATTCATTCAGCATTGATTTTGCCTGAGCCTTGACATCATCGGATGCACCGGAGAATTTAGCCGCAATGGTGGCGATATAAGTTTCGCGATTTCCCTCATCGGCTTCGTCCTGACGATCAGCCTTGAATTTATCAATGCGTGCCTGATGTACTTTTTCCACAGCCTTGGCTTCTGCGGCCTGCTTTTTGAGATCGTCCTCATAGCTGGTAGGACCCTTATCGTGTTCCTTCTTGATAGCATCTGTAATGGCCTTGATCATAGCATCAACATTCATCGGAATGCGCTCAGAGGTGATGTCGGCAAAGCGGCTTTTTGCGTCCACGCTAAAGCCTTCGTCGCGGAAACAGATAACACGACTTTCGCTCTGAACCTTTCCGAGAACTTCCTCCTTACCATTGACGATGTTTTTGCGGCCGGTCTTGAGCTGTGCAATTTCACGGTCAACATAGCAGACACCGAGGAAATGAACCTTTGTTTTCAAAGCCTCGAAATAGCGCTTGTCGAGGTTGGTGGACAGCATGCTGTATGTCTGATTGGAAACGGGGTCTGTATAGGTGGCACGTTTGGTATGGCCGATGACGATAAACGAAACTCCGACACGCTTCAGCTCCCACAGACGATCAAGAACGATTTCGATAGCCTTATCATAAGGGGCGTTAAATCCGCCGTAGGCTGAACGGAAATTCTTGGTGCGCTTGTCCTGATTGTCACGGTTATGCATACGGATGACTTCCTGCTCGGCAAGGCTCATCAGCTCATCGTAGGTGTCAATAATGACAACACGAAGATCCTTATAATCGGTGTAGCGATTTTCGATGATGTCAGTAGTGACCTCGTCAAACTTTTCCCAGTCCCACACAGGCTCCCATACGATGCCGTTGATAGCGTCAGCGCCGTCTTCCTTACCGCATTCCAAAAACAGATAAGAATCTGGACCGGCAAGCTTCTCGCAATACTTTTTGATAATAGTGGTCTTGCCCACACCGCTTTCGCCCATAAGGCAAAGATTGAAGGCGAGAGGGTCAAGCTTGATTTCGTTTTTTCTTCCGAACTTTTTTGCCATAAACTATGTACTCCTTTAAGAATTATTTTCCGGAAATTGTTTTTTAGTGACTGTGATTGGGAATTCCTCGATTTCCGAGGCCCAAACACAAAGAGATTTATCGTCGTTATGTAATTTTGTCCACACATACGGGAATCCACCAATACCATCAAACAAACTGCCGAGGGTAGCGTCATCCGGCAGACGGTCAGAGATGCCGCCGAGAACGTAGTACCACTGCGGCAAGGCAATAGAGTTACCCAGTGCCTTATATCGGGGCGTATCAGCAGCCTTGTGGGCCTTGCTCTTGCTGTCTATCCATTCGCCGAGGTCTGTCCACCCATCGGGATAGCCTTGCAGACGCTCACACTCGGTAGGGGTCAGACGCCGCACGATCCAACGAGTGATTTTTTCGATGATGACAGAAGTATAATCTGTAATGCGACCGTTGTAGTCACCCGTTATGGTAGGAGACGTCTTACCATCGCCGTTGCCGCGTGCATCATAGCAGACAATGTTCGGGTCTTTGTAATCCCTGCTGCGAATAGCCGGAGAGCAATCATCGCAGATAACCATATTGGGTTCTGTAGTGGCGGCGTAGCAAACGGGGTTGATGTAGTTGAGGCTTTGTCCACCGTTGCCTTTTGCTTGCAAGGTTGCGGGCAGTTCCTCATTGACAGTCATATTGCGGCAGTCAAGCGCGAATGCAACGGCAGGGCGATCAATCGTGTTCAGAGTGTAACAGACATCCTCTTTGACACCGGTGCCATTTGCACCCGCCGTATCTGCGCGGTCAATCGTGTTGCCATGAATACAAAATGTCGGTTCGACAATAGATTCAGCGAATACCGTTTCACACACAGCAGCGGGAGGATGCGCTGTAGCGGCAAGAGGATGGCAGGGGTCGCCGAAACGTGGATTGCTGCCGTTCTGCGGACTGGTAATCTGCGTTGTATCGAACGGCAGAACATCTAGTATAGCGATGCCGCCCTGATTCTTTGCGGGGTCAGGTGGTGATGTGTCAAGGGTCTTTGCGATTTCAACCTCGCGGCACCCGCTGTGTGGGTTGCTGGATTTCATGGAATTGGACGCCAAACTGTCAAAACTGTATGCCTTCGGCGGTTCGGCCACAAAGAGCGTTTGATCTTGCAATGTAGAGAGGGTTGCGTTTTTTTCGGTCTGCACCAGCGCACCTTTTCCGCCGCCCTCACACCCAGAGCGGATTTTCAGAGTGAACGCTCGATCTGCTGTTCCAGCGCCATTTTCAACAGCTCCGGCAGCTGCTTGCCCCGGCGTGACGCCCGGCGCAAAATGCCCTCGCAGGCTTTCCGGCTCAAATAGTATTTCTCCGGCACGCCCACCTGTAAGATCGAGGACAAGCGAGATGCGTAGGCGACGTTGGGGGACACCCCAATACTGGGCGTCCATAGTTCGCCAAGCAATGCTCCAATCGTTTCCGGTGATGAGTCCTGCCTTTGCCCATTTGCTTTTGTCAGGTCCAGGGATTGAAATGACAGCTTCTTTGATTCTTGCCAGTTCCTCCAAGACGGCTCGGAAGTCCTCGCCTTTGTTTGAACCGAATGCTCCGGGAACATTTTCCCAGACGGCATATTTGGGATATTGTCCATTTGTCGCTTCCCTCATTTCTTTGATAATGCGAACGGCTTCCATAAAAAGACCACTGCGCTCACCGGCAAGACCGGCACGTTTACCCGCCACAGACAGATCCTGACAAGGACTGCCGAACGTAATCACATCAACAGGGGGGGCGCTGAAGCCGTTCATTTTGGTAATGTCACCAAGATGTTTCATATATGACTCCCTATTTATCAGAACAGCTCCAGCTCGTCCTCAAACGGGGGCTTGGTGGAATCGGGCTTGGTGGCGGACTTTTCCATATCGGCAACGGTTTCATCCTTAGCGGGGACGGCAATTTTATCCTCGAACTCGGAGAGTTTATAGCCGGTGTCAAACATACCATCGGCGAAATCGTCACGCAGCATAGGTTTGTTCAAGCGTAGCTCTGTGACTTTACTGCCGTAAATCTGACCGCGGGGGCGGAAATCATCCAACGTGGCATCGCCAAGTTCGATCTGCATCTTCTGCAAATCGGTCAGCTGGCTTTCGTCAAAATTGACTTCCTCAGCGCCGTTGACGACGCGGACATCCCACATCATGGTGGCGGGTGTCTTTTCCTTGACATCAATAAACTTCATCTTGAAGTCATACAGAGCCTTGTGCTTGGGAATCTCCATGTTATACTTAGTGGTATCGAACACGACACAGAAGGGCAGGAACTTGTCGCCCTCCTCCTTGGTGGCGTACTGCGAGACATAACCGTTGATAAAGATTTTGCCGGATTCCTTGAGGTCAGACTTATCGATGCAGTCCTTCCAGTAGGTGAGGGGAACAGACATGGCCAGCTGGGGCTTTTCAGTATCGCGACGATACCAGACGGCCTGAATATCACAGTTGCGGCGCAGGATACCCTTGCTGTCATAGCGAACCTTGCAGGTGCCCGTGACAGTCAGGTCCTTATCGTTGCCGGGGAGAACATCCGCCAGATACTTGATGAAATCATAGCCGGAGATAAAGCTCTTGATCTTGCCATCCTCACAGCCGACATTGGTGCGATACAGGCGGGAGCGGGCAACCTTGGCGAGAACATCCGGGTCCTCACGGTCAGCCCAGGCAACCTCGATAGAATTAAAGTCTGCATCCACAGGCTTGAGGGTATCGCGGGGATAATCCAGCAGGCCGACAAACTCCGTGCTGGTGCCTGCCTTGATACCGAAGTGCAGGCGGTACATCTTGCCGCCGGTGCGTTTGGAATCAATCTCGTCCAGAATGCCATCCTTGGCGATGACAGGAGAGCCGATGAAAGTAAAACGAATCGTGTTGTTTTTTGCCATAAATTACTCCTTTACAGAATACTTGAAATATGTGTTGTGGAAGTTAAGAAAAAATATGCCCATCATCGCTGATATCGTCATCAGGCTGCGCGAAATCTTCGCCGTAGAGAACATCATAATCCACGCTGGCAATAGGGCTGATGGCACAGACATTAACGATTGCATCGGCGACAGCATCCGCGCATTTATTACAGACGGTCAGGTCGAACAAGTCCCCATCGCGCTTGGATCCGTAGCCGAACGTGTACTGGATACGCATACCATAACCATCGAGATCAGGGAAGATCTTTTTACATTTGTTGCAGATAAACATTATGTACCTCCGAAATTTATTTCAACTGAAGAGCGTTGCGCAGGGCAAAAAGCTCCTCGGCTGTGGACGTGATAATGCGAACCTTGCGCGAATAGTCAAGGCTCATAAAGCTGAGCAGGCTTTTGGCATTGGCCTGACTACCGTTGCAATCAATTACGATGACATCTGCACATTCCTGTGCGACTGCCTGCAGGCACTGGCACTGCATAAAGTTGTTGATGCGGATAGAAAAGTCATAGCTGCCGCTCATTGTGTACCCTCCTGACTTGACAAAAACGCTTTACGCAGGGAGATGATGTCATAGCCGTTTTCATTGTGCCAGTCGCGGAACGCTTCATCGCTGGCGTACTTATCGCGCAGGAAACCGTAGAAAAGATTTGCCTGTGCATCTGAAAGAGATGCTGTATTCTTGACGGCACCGTAGCGGCGGACGCTGGCGGTAACACTGCGCATATATTTCCAGAAAGAGTAGTAGTCGGTTTTAAGCTTTGTCATGAAACCGGCAGAATCCTCAAAGACAAAACCCTCAATAAAGTGGCCATCGTACTCATAGCCGGGAGCGGAAGCTTTGATATAGAAATCATAGAACTCCTGCCAATCCATAAACTGGTTGACATATTTTTTTAGGTTCAGGTCAAACCGCTGGCTGATGCCGATGAGGTCATCGCCTTCAATGGCGCTATAGGGCAGCTTTTTGAACGCGATTTCATTATAGACAACATCCAGCAGAACAAGATGAGGGTCTGCATACTCAATGATATGCGGGTCAAACTGTTGATCGATGACCTCAAACAGCATTGTGCAGTTGTTCTCTTTAAGGTACTGCTTGATTTCATCCAAGCGCGGGGAACCGGTTTTGCAGACATGCTTTTGGAACAGCTGCTTGAAATGGTCAGCATAGTCGCCGCTGGTACTGCCCTTGGTGCAGAAAAGCAAATCATCCTTGCTTTCATCATAGCCGAGAATACCGAGATAGCCATTCTCTTTGAGATAGCACTGCACGGGGAACTTGAGGCGGCTTTTGAGAAAATCGATACTGCTGCCAGAGAAGCCATATACACGGGCAAGCTCATCGATGCGGAAGAACTTTTCATAGCCACGCGCTGCGATCTTATTGTTTGCAGTGTCGATAAACAGACCGCGTGCAGCCGTTGTCATGGCGTTCCAATGGTCATTGCGGAATGCGGAGGAGGTAAAGTTGAAGGCGGACAGATCACCGAACTTGCTTTCCCGGACATCGCGCTCACGGCGAAGGTTGGAGACAAGCAGCTGCACAGAAGGATCGGAGTTCTGGGTGGTGTTGTAATCCTCCAGTGGGCGATAGATTGTGTTTGTGATTTTATGCGGGATGATTTCATCGCCGCACAGGGTTACTGCACGCAGAGAACCGCCGAACTCGACACGATGTTCCAGCGTGATATAGCTGCCGTTGCCGTTTATGACCGGCAAGTCCTGAATGTTGCGGTGCCCAGCGATCTGAACAATGCCGGTAGGTTCCCACGCTGTGATAATGGCAGGAAGGTCAGGGTATTTGCCAACGCCATGGATAAGCTGGAAGGTGGGGATACTGATGATACCGAGCGGATCGGTCTTATCAATATAAGAGACACCGCCGTGGCAGACAAAGTAATCCTTGCCATGATAGGAAAAATAGCTGCACTGGGCAAGGCGCTGATACAGTCTGCTCACCTGCTTTTTGTCAAGACCGGCGGATTCCAGCTGCAGCCGTGTGCGGGTTTCAAACTCAGGACTTTTTGTTTCGCGGTCATGACTCCAGTCATAAAGCCAGCGCTCGTGGTTGCCCTCGAGCAGGGTGACATTGGACTTGTCCATGATGGAGAGCAGGAACTGCACGGTCTCGGCGTTTTCAAGGCCGCGATCAATATAGTCACCGCAGAAGATGTAATAGCAATCGTCCTGCAAACCGCCGATCTCAGCCATGAGCGACTGCAGTGCAGTGTAGCAGCCGTGGATATCGCCGATGACATGGATGGCTTTATAGCTGTTGAGATCCGTTTTGAAATAGCGAATCGTTTTGAGCGCGTTATCCGGGGTGAGCACCTGAATACCGGCAGGGATCTTTTGCGTCTGAAACCGGGCGTACATTTTATCAATGACAGAATCCGGAACGCGCTTGATAGGAGGACGCTGTGCGTTGCGCCGCTTACACTCATCAATAGGGAGCGTTGTCATATCGATGACATAGATCCGATACCGATACTGTTTTGCCATGGCTTTGTAGCGGTTCATTTCAGAAGTTTTGGAATTTGTGGCATCGATGACGGTAAGACAGCCAGCTTGCATACGTAGCTCAAGCATCTGGAAAAGCATGTCCCAGACAATCTTATCGTTCTTTTGACTGATGGAAACATCGCCGGATGTGGAGAGGACAGGGGAGGAACACTGCATGCGGATCGTGTCAGCACTTAATGTGTAATCGGCCAACCCGTTTTCATGTATGTAGGTGGATTTGCCACAGCCCGGTGCGCCACGGAAAAGAAGAAGAACACGCATAGGTCAGCCCTCCATATTTTTGTTCTTGATGAAATCCGGGATGGGTTTGCCGAGTGCTTTGGCGAGGGAGACGCATTTGCCGACCCAGACATTATATTCATTCGAATGATGCGGCGCGGCATAACCATAAAGACAGCTGCCTGCTTTAAGAGACTTATAGACGATAGCTTCCAACCCGTCCTCCGGCTGAATCTGCCAGTACAGGTCTCCGCCGTTATGGATGACGTTATAAGCCCAATTCGAGACGAGGTCACGTGCGAATTCGATTTCATACTCCGTCCAAGGGGCATTTTGTGGTTTATCTTTAGCGGTGGCAGCATCCTGATATGCCTTTTTAACCATGGCGTGGACAATGCGGTGGGCTTCCTTTTTGTCGTGCAGCGGGATATCGACACTGATGGTGACTGTGTCATCGTGGCAGGTGCAGGTTGAGCAATCATGCTTGCAGGTGTCGGACTTAACGAGTTCGAGTTCATCCTCAAAGAAGATATAATCATCGGCTTCTGCGATATTGTAATAATCTGTACGGGAAGTCCGCTTATGCACCATTGTAATTGTGATTATGTCACCAACGTTGAAGTCACCCTTATAGTGCCGTTCTTCACCATGCTTGAATGCTGTGATGCGGACTTTGTCACCGGGTTTGAATTTTGCCAATAAAATCACTCCTTAAAATAAAAATCAGTTAAATCATCGATAAATTTGGCGAGGTAGCCGTAGCTGCGATCCGGGGAAGAACGGAATATCTTAGCGCCTTTGGGAATATCAGGTTCATGAGAGAGCCACCAGGCATTATCTATACGGCCACAGATGGTGCAGTAGTTGATTTTGGCGAACCAGAGAAACTCTTTACCGCTGACGGGGCTTTTATAATGATCCTCGGCATAGGCAATCTCGTACTTATGCTTATGGTCAGCCTTGCCGCGATGGGGCTTGCGCTTGCGGTTGGCTTTGGTTTGCACTTCGTCGAACTCGGATTCCATGACAGTGTTTTCATGCATGGTGTAGGGAGTATTAAGCGTTTTCATCTGATAGAGTCACCTCAATTGTTATATGAATCAATCCTTTTTATGAAGATGAGCGCTGATACCGATGGCGGCATCGGTGACAAGTCCCGCGATAAAACAGCCGACGAGCAGCGCTGCGAAAACAGGAATGGAGAGGATAATCATTTCATGCCTCAATTTTCGATCATCTTGAACATGACATCGGTGCGGCGGTTAGCAGTCTTACCTTCCTCGGTATTGGGGTCACCGATCATCTTGGTATTGCCATTGCCGATGACAACGATGCGGCTGCCATCAATGCCCTGGCTGGTCAGGTAGTTGGCCACGGTCTGAGCGCGGAAGTAGGAGAGCTGCTTGCCGTCTTCGCTTTCCTCGCCGACCTGGTTGATGTTGCCCTCAATCTGGATAATAGCGCCGTCCAGAGTCTTGGCGATTTCAACAAATTCATTGAGGGTAGAGGCGGCTTCGGCCTGATCCAGGAACTTGGCAGTATCGGGTACGAAGTTGACAGTGCAGGATTTTGTCAGCATAGAAGAGTAGTCCACAGCGGCGGTTTTCTGTTCCTGGGTGACTTCGACCTTGTTCGTGACAGCGGTATTGGACTTGTACTTATCGGCCAGAGCTTCCAGATAGGTGGTATCGAAAATCGTATTGACAGCATCACGATCCACGGTTTCGCCCAGAGACTCCCAAATGGTACACATATCGTTGTAGGTCTGAGGGGCGGTATCAGTCAGGATATCCATGTTATCGGCCCAGTTGGCGAGCTTGGCATGGTCACAGTCGGCAGCGATAGAAGTATCATCCGCGGTAGAGTACATGGGCATGACCTTGCGAATAGAGTCAAAATCGGTCTTATAAAGGCTCTCAGCCTGCAGGACACCATCGATGAACTTGGAGACGGTATCGGGGTGGGCGGCAGCCCAATCGGCATCAAAGACAATGCCGTCCATGATCAGAGTAGAGGATGCGGTGGTATCAAAGACGATGACAGAATTGGTGGATTCCTCGGCCTGGGAGAGGTACGGTTCCCAGGTAGCGGCGACATCGATCTGACCGGCAAAGAAAGCCTTGGCAGCATCATCCGGGGTATCGAACATAATCAGGTTATCGAGGATCTTCTGCTGGTCGGCGGCGCTGAGGTCGGATTTCTGGACAAACCAGGCAACCAGAGTTTCGGCCTCGGAGAAAGAGGGTACTCCGATGCGGGCATTAGGCCAGGTGGAAATATCAGCAAAATTCGTGCTGGCAATGATACCGTCACCACCGTAGGAATAGTTGGTATAGAACGGCATAATGACATTCTTACCGGCTTCCTTGAATTTCTGGCTGAGGAAAGCAACACGGTCGGTTGTGTAACCTGCGGCCTGCAAGTCACCGGAGATCAGGGCGTTGGAGGACTGGGTGGCATCATTGATGATATTGATGTTGACCTTGATGTCGAGCTGGTCGAAGATAGAGCCGGGCTGAGTTGTCAGGCCCCCACATGCGTCTACCAGACTCTTCCAGCCTACCCACTCATCCAGAGACAGGTTAATGGTATCGTCATCGGTCTTAGCAGCGGCAGGCTTGGAGTCATTTTTGGTAGTGGTGCTGACAGCATTGGTGCTGGCGGCGTGGTTAGGGACAAGATCATTTTCGATAATGCCAGATTTGAAAACGGCGAAAACGGCGATTGCCAGGACCAGAACCAGGCAAAGGATCTTAGCTGCAGGGGTCAAACGAAAGCGTTTCATTATGTATCTCCTTAGTGTTTTTCTTTCTGTTTAGGGGTGACAAATTCAATAATGGGACGTTTAGTGCTACTGGGTAGCGAAACTGGACTGCGCAGGGAATCGAGAAAATCATTAACAGCGTAGTCATCGCTCTTTTCATCGGCACGGGCGATACGGGTATTGAGCTTGGCCTCATGCACAATGCGGGAGCCGACAGCACGCTCAGAACCGGCCTTGACTTCTTCATCGACGGCATCGAGCAGGCGTTTGGAAGCTGAATCGCGACGAAGTTCATCGAGATCATCATAGGCAGCCTCAACATCACGGTTGGTTTTGAGCTGTTCGACAACCAGATTCTTTTTGGCGCGGATGTCTTTGAGTTCTTTCTCCCGCTGGGTGAAGATGTCCCGCGCCTGGGCCACAGCGGGGGTGAGCTGGTTGACGGTGTCGGCATACTGTTTGGCGACGAGAATGGAATCCTGGCGTTTCTCGGCGTAGACACGGGCGGTGGCTTCATCGCCGCGAGACATAGCTGTGCGGGCTTTGGATTCATACTCCTGCACCTCGCGATTGGCTTTATCCCGTGCTTTGATGGCGGTTTCCAGACGGCCTGTCATACGCTTGAGGGCATCGGAGGCTTTATTGTATTTATCCTCGGCTTCCTCGATGGCTTTGGAATAGATAGCCGCGGCACCCTCGGGCGTTTTGGCTGTATCTTCGACAAAGAGGTTGAGAAAGCCGCCCAGCAGAACACCGAGTTTTTTGCGAAACTCCGGGAAGAGGAGCAGGACAGCCGCCGCGCCGCCGACACCACAGAGGACCAGCAGATTACTGAGCGGCATCAGGAGTCACCTCCGTGGCACCGATAAATGCAAGGGTGGAATTGATCTTGGCGATTTCATCCTGAACCGCGGTGGAGAGCATATCGCCGTTCTGCACGAGCTGCTGGATGGCTTCTTTATTGGCCTGGATCTTGGCTTCGTAATCTTTGATTTCCTCCAGCAGAGCGGTGCGCTTATTCTCGTAATCCTGCATGGTAGCGTTGAACGTATCAGAAAGCAAAGCTTTACGGCGGTCAGAATCATCCTGGATACTCTGAATAGAGATGCCAAGAGTGCCCAGCAGATTGACGATGATGGTCTTGGAAGTCTTTTCCGGGGTTTCCGGCGGGATGGTGGCCAGCAGTTCGTTGACTTTATAGACCGAGGTAGAAGCATCGGTCATGTCGTTAGCCGTGTAAATCTGTGGAATAATATCGTTTGCTGCAGCATCCGGCGAAACAGTGGCCGGTTCTGCAGACGGGGCGACATCAAACGAGAAATTGAGATTGGGTTCTTCTTCCGGCTGGGTAGGGACAGATTCGACGAGACCTATTTTTTCAAAGAAATTCATAGTTCCTCCTTAAAATGTAAGAATTGTATCGCACATCAGCTTGGCTTCGGCCTGGCTGTGTGTTACTAAGAGAATTGTGTTTTGCAGCGCCTTATGCTGTCGAAGCACGAGTGCCTGCATGGCGGCGCGTGTGGATTCATCGAGAGCGGATAGTGGTTCGTCCATAAGTAAGATTTGCGGCTTTAGATAAAGGACGCGGGCAAGGCTGAGGCGCTGCTGTTCGCCGCCGGAAAGCTGGCGGGGGTAATCATTTTGATGAGAAAGAAGACCAACGGTGGCAAGCATTTCACGAGCAAGGGTTGGCTTTTGCGGTTTGTGCTGGATCTTATCGCAGATAAGAACGTTATCGAGACAAGTGAGCCAATCGAAATTTGTGTTGTGCTGGCACATCATAGTGACCGGGGCGCTTGCCTGGAAACTGCCAGAGAATGGTTGGATAACGCTACACAAGGTTTTGAACAATGTAGTCTTGCCTTTGCCGGAGGGAGCCATGATGCCGGTGATAGAACCATCGAAGCTGCCGGATACAGGGCCGAGCAGAGGTGTATCATAGCCGACAGTGAGTTCATGCAGTGTGAGCATCTTGGAACCTCCAGGAGAAAAAATGACGGATCAGTTTATTGGCCAGCCAGTCAAAGGCCATGCTGACAAGGATAATGGTGAGAATACCGGCAAAGGAAATGGCGGTGCGGCCGCGGGCGGTACTGGTATAGATGATATAGCCGATACCGTATTTGGCATTGATCTGTTCGCAGACGGCGATGTAAGTCCAGCCGATACCATACATCATGGTGAAGGTTTGCAGGATACTGGGCAAGGTGCTGGGCAGCAGAACCATAGTAAGAATCTGGAAGCGATTCATGCTGAGAGTGCGGGCAGTAAGCATCAAATCCGGGCTAACCTCTTGAAAGGCGAGAACAACACTGGGCAGCATGTAGACGAATGTTGCCAGAAACAGGAAACTGATCTTCATCTGTTCGCCGATACCGAACCACAAAATCAATAGCGGGTAAAAGGCTGTGATGGGCAGAAAACGCATGAGGTTGGTAATGGGTAAGATTATTGCCTTAGCCGTAGACGAGTAAAAGACCAGCATACCGAGGGGCAGACTAACCGCGGCGGCAAGCAGGCTGGCGGCTGTAATACGCCAAAAAGAATAGACAAGACCGTAAACGAGCTGGCCGTTTGTAAGAAGGGAAACAAATTCATCCAGAACGCTCGCGGGGCTGGGAACAAACAGCGGAGAGACGGCCATGGAAGCGAGCTGCCAGAGAATAAGAACCATGGCAAGCGGCAGAGCGGTCTTGATTTTAGGTTTCATCATCCACCTCGGCATCCGGTTTTTCCTGTTTTGTTTTGCGGCGGTAGGCACGATTTAGATACTCTTTCATGTACTTTTTATGCTCGATGCTGGTACAGAGCCAGCGGCTTTCATAAAGGCGAAACTTAGTATCCCATGCTTTGCCGTCACTGCGGCTTGGATGTTTATAGGCTGACTTTTTCTTGTGCGGCTTCTTCTTGGGACGGTAGTTCGCGGTTTGCTCGTTATACACGGAATCAATGACAGAATCCGGCGTGACGGGCAAGGGAGTAGACAGTGTTTTCATCTGAGTGCGTTACCTCCAAACCATGTTGAGTGTATGATAGCATATAACAGTTCACTCCTTGCCGCTTGACACGATCGCGCAGATAAAAAAGCCGAAGCAGGCGGAGGCGGCAAGACTAAGCAGAAAAATAGGAATGGAAAGTACGACCATGTCACTCACCCTGCTGCAGAATATCGCTGGTGTCCACGATAACAGAGGAATCATTCCCGGCCTGAACTGTCGGCAGCTTACCGTTCCACTTGTCGTACATCTGCTGACGGATCAGCTCCGGCGTGAGAGACTGGGAAATCAGACGGTTGGCATCGGCCTGGGCCTGAGCTTCGATCAGTTTGGCTTCTGCATTGATCTGCGCAGTCTCTTTTTCCTGATTGGCCTTGGTGATGGCAACCTCCTTTTCCTTTTCAGCGTTTACGTTGGCGGTCTGCTGCTCAATCTTGGCAAGCTCCAGATCCTGCTGGGCGTTGACCTTTTTCTGAACGGCAGAGCGGGTCTCCTCATCGGGGTCAATATTGATAAGGGAAACGGATTCGATCACGATACCGTAAGGCTCGAACTTCTGTTTGAGATAGTCGGTCAGCTCACTGTTGAGGGTGGCACGCTTATCGCCGAGCAGATCGATAACGGAATACTTGGCCGTGACTTCCTTAGTCCAAGACATGATATTGGGCTTGATGAAAGAATTCTTTACATCCTTGCCGGACTGACTCTTGAAACGGGTAAAGGTATCGGCTACTCTGTCTGCATCATAGCGATAGGTAAAGGTCATATCGACAGTCAGACCCTTGCCGTCATTGGAGGGGACCTCGAAGCTTTCATCATCGCTGGAGTCACCGTCTTTGCTGGCTGTCAGGTAGGACTGCTCAATGCCGATGGAATAGGTAGTCACGTTCTGCGTGGGGGAAATGACATGGAACCCCTGGGTAAGCGTTCTGTCCGAGATGCCGCCGTTCATGTTATAGACAACGCCGACATAACCGGCAGGGATCCGTACCGTGCATACAAACAGCACAATGACGACGAGCGCGATAATAACTGCGGTTGCGATACCGCCGAGAGATTTTCTCATTTTTGATTCTCCTTAAATTGTGTAAAAAAGTCGATGATCTTCTGGCCGATTTCATCAAAATGGGTACTGGATTCACACCAGAACAGAAACATGGCCAAGCCGATCAGGATCAGGAAAGCAGGCGGAAACATTTCAGGTCACTCCCCTCTTTTTCATTGTGAAATCACTCCAATCTTGATAAAATATCTATTCAAAACGGCCTGCTAACGGGAAAGCAGAACCGGGGTGTTGGGAAAAATGGGCACAAAAAATACACCCTTCCGGAGGCGGTGCTCCGGCAGTTTACAGGGTGTATAAGTGTCAAAGATATAGGTGTAAAATCAAATCGTGTTGTAAAGCGATTCTGTATAAGCGCGATAGTCTGTTATATCGCCGACCTCGCGTTTGTAGTCATCCGGGTATGTGTGTTGGAACCAAAGGCGCTTTTCTTCGATTTGCTGCCAGATTGGGGCGGTATCGTAGCCGCTGTACCGCTCTGCCATGTACAGGAATTTTGGAATGTTGAAGCCCCAGACATATTCATCGTAAGGTTCCTCTGCGTTGAATATTTTTCGGCGTTTTGACGGCGAATTATACGAAATGTATAAAAAGTCATCCTTGAACATGTGGTTGAAGCATAGATTTGGATTGTAGACCAGCTTTGAGACATTTTTTGTGTTGAGAAAGCCATCTGCATAGCCGTAGTATAAACCGCGCATATACCACGGAGGCATATCATGGGCTGTCAGCTTGGTCTTATAGCGGCCTTCGCTGTACAAAACGGATTCGTCCGCAGGTTCTGGTGTTGCAAATCTGTACTTGCCGCAGGAGTAATAGTTGGCGTGCAGACGGCTCATTCGGCGTCCAGAGCGGCGAGCTGGGCCTGAAGCTCTGCCTCCGACATATCATAGAGTGCCTGATTCTGTTTTTTGGCGAGGACTTCGAGCAACTGCTGGCGGCGCTCGGCGTTCTCACGGGCGGTCTGTGCTTTAGCCTTATCCGCCAGCTTGACAGAGACGATATGCTTGACGATCTCGATCTTATTGGAAAGTTCATTCTGCTCGGTGGTCTTGGTGCCCAGCAGGGATTCCTCGCCGGTGGTCTTGAATTCTTTATTAAGGGTCTTGAAGATGCTGTCAAGGTTCTGAACGCTCAGATCCCAGAGATCTTCGGTGCTGATCCAGCCCTTGAAGGGGAAACGGTACTTATTGCGGGTTGCGATTTCAAACAGTTCCATAGTGGTTACCTCATTTCTATGTTTAAATTACGACCTTGAGCACGCGCTCGGTCTGGCCTTTAACTTTGACGATAAAGGAATCGTGACGGGTGGAGGAGAAACCGACGCCGGAGAGCTGGTCATCGACAGGCTGCACGGACATCTGAGAGCCGAGGGCTTCAAAGACGCGCTTGTGGGTCAGCAGCTCCTGCTTGATAAATTCATTGTAGAAGCCGTTGAGCTTGTCCGGATTCTGGCAGCCCTTGAGCATGAAGAAATAATGGAGATTGCCGATACCGGTCTGTTCGTCCCAATAGTTGGGGGAGTACATGGCAACGCTGACAGGGGTAAACTGATTCGTGCTGATGTTCCAAATATTGCGGCTGGAGATATTGCTCTTGAGTTCATCCTTGATGGTGAACTTGCCGTCCTTGAGAGTGACGGTGGCCACAGGGACATTCGTGCCGGTAGAAATCGGGTGGCGGTATTCATACTGATGGACCTCACCGTTGGCCTCGATCTCAGCGATAAAGCCGTTGTTTCCGGCGCGGCTGGTAAAGCAGCGGACATAGAATTTATACTCACCATTAGCCATCTTCTGCAGCATGGGCCAGGTGATATTTTCAACGGCAGGAACATTTTCGCGGGGACCCGTAATATCAACATCCAGATTGCCGCCGGTAAAACTACAGCGATTGGCATACCAGATATTATCAATAGGGGTGCTACAGTGTGCATCTTCATCCGAACGGTCCCAGTTATCAGGTTCATCGTTCCACTGGATGGAGAAGCGGAGCACACCATTGACCTTTCCGCCTGCCCGCTTGACATTCTCGCGGATATCGGAATCAGCCAGATTGCCCGTGTAGGCCCATGCGAAAGCGTTATCCCATTTGAACATCGTTTTGGCGTCGGGATTGACAGGGGCGGTCAACGAGACCATGTTCTTGGAGAAGCGGTTTTCCATGAACAACTCCAGCTCCTTGGCGATGGGCAGGACATCCGAGATGAATTTATCAATACCGATCTCCTCTACATGGGAGAATCGTTTAGGGTCAATGGCAACCTGCTGTTCCATAGCGGCAAAGGGATCTGCGACTGCACCGTTCATACGGGACACGGCGTCGCGGTTGGCAAAGAGGATATTGTTGACGCTGATGTCATCGAGACGGGCAAAGCAGCGGGGCAGGGAATCCATATAGCCGAGTTCCGTAACGGTTTTCTTGGCGTCCTCAAGCATTCGTTTTGTAAAAATAGCCTTGGGGCGCTTATAGTTGGCGGGGGCGACCACACGCTCATAGGAGGTGACGGCAGTGTTGACATCCTTGCCTTCCGACAGGTCAATGAGCAGTGTGCCGATGCTGGTATTGCGGATGCGGGCGAAAGCAGGATTCATTAAAAATACATCGACCCATGAGCGGAGTTCTTTTTCTGCAGCAGTCAGAGCGCTGTATTTTGTCTGGAAGGACGCGAGCTGTTCAAGCTGAGACTTCCACTCGGCACCACGGTAGAGACTGTTTTGCGCGATGAGTTCAAGAACAGTCTGCGTAGCGTCGAGCGTCAGCTCGTTCATGGAGCGCAGGAACACATTGCGGTCATCCCGGATATGGGCGGTCTCCGCGTTGATATCGCCGGTGGTGTAAGCGCAGCGCGGTGTATTGACGAAGAAATGGTTCCATGTCAGAACTTTGTAGCCGTTTTCATCCCGCTCATAGCTGCGGGCAGTGCCGACGGTAGGCTCATGAGTCAGGAAAACATCTTTGATAGGCTTGGACTTGACATAAGCGGAGAGGGCATCGACAACAGGCTGATAACATTCCGGCGAGGTAGTGTCAAAGTCCCAGATGGTTTCGATTTCGTTGCCGTTAATGGCGACCACACCGCCCATCGTTTTGATAAAATGGCGGCAGCAGGAACAGTCAAATTCGCGCCGGACACGATAAACGGGGTTTGTACCGGCAGGGAAGGAATCGAGATAAAGGTTCCAGAGTTCATCCGGGTCAAAATCGACACGGTAAAGTGCGGCGGCGTTCTTGGTCATGGAATCAAAATGAGCCATGAATTTGTGGTGAAATGAGTGGAATGGCATGATAGTCATAAGCGGTCTCCTTTGAAAAATTGGGTAGTTTATAAAACTCTTGGATAATAGCGGCGGTTTTCATGGCGTTTGGATACATCACGCATTTTACCGAGCGCTTCTTGCAACTGGTGAACACAGCGTTTGTTTTGGCCGTCCTGCATGAAGTCCATGAGAGGCTGCATGAGTTCGATTTCATCTTTCATGAGGCGGCGGGTCTGACGGCATTCTTTGAGCTGCTTGGCAAGTTTGACCAGTTCAACGGCGTTGTTGGGTTCCAATTCTAGTTTATGTAACAGGTCTTGTGTGAGCTGGTCTTGCTCGTGAATACCGGAACTGTTGACTTGATAGCGAGTTTCCAGCGTTTGCATGAGGGAGAGGGTGCCGGAAAGCGATTTCATATTGTGGTCGTCCAATGGTTGCGTCAGTCCTTTCTGGTTTGATTTAAAAATTGGTACAAAAAATGGTGCTGGATGCAGGCTACGATCCCGCCACCCCTGACTTACAAAATCAGCGCTCTACCGAATGAGCTAATCCAGCATATGAGTAGCCCCGATGGAAGTCGAATCCACAAAGAAACAGAGTTTGAATCTGCCGCGTATGCCAGTTCCGCCACAGGGCCATATAAATATCCGAGGCGGTGATTGAACCCGCACGACGTTGCCGCCAACAGGGTTTAAGCCTGTTTTGTCTGCCTGTTCCAACACTCGGACATGGCATGGAGTTTTATACTGGTTATCTCCATTTACCCAAAGAAACGACCTTTGGCAGCCAGTCGCATGTTGCCGTTACACAACTGCTTTTCTGCTTGTACTTTCAGAAATCATTTCATAGTTCAAACAATGCGCCAATCTATGCTATGTACACTTACATAAATCATTGCAAAGAATCCGGTATGACGATATTTCTTATCATAGGGCTGCAGTACCCCTGGCGGCGAAACTGGGATTCGGACCCAGGGACAACATTACGTTGCCTACGGTTTTCAAGACCGCTGCATTCAACCACTCTGCCACTACGCCATAATAATGGGTTTCCTGTGCCGCAAAATCGTTTGCTCGTTTTGAGTCTTACGCCATAAAGGCCGCCTTTGGTAAAGGAATGTCTGCTACGACGGTATGCCGTTTCGGAAACCCGGATGGAACGAGAGGGAATCGAACCCAAAATCATAATCTCGGTTATGAGCCGAGCGCACTGACCAGTTGTGCTATCGTTCCATAAAATCGGTTCCGTTTATCTTATGCCAAAACGGTTTCCGTAAACAGCATGGGTCATGACTCCCACTGGTCACCACGGCTGGGTATGAGCCAGCGACCTCCCATTCATCAGACTTATATGGGCGCTCTGCGCTGAGCTACGTGGTGATAAGAATCGTTCCGTCTTTATCCTTGACGGTTTCGGAAGCAGATAAAGTGAAATTTTTTCTTATATCCGGGATGAGGGGGCATCCCGCTGGTCGAGCAGACACGATTTGAACGTGCGGCCTCTTGCTCCCAAAGCAAGCGTTCTGCCAGCTGAACTACTACTCGATAGAAAAGATGAAAAGTGTTCTACTTCTTGGCTCCCACGATTATGGCCAGGATTCAGACAGAAGCTAACTGTCACATGGGTGTTGGTGTATCTGCATTGGCTACGTACTCTAAGCAGACCACATACGAGTGGCGAAACATTTGGTGCAGCCGGTTATCTGCATACACGCTCTTTTCATCTTTGGTTTGGCAACTAGGGCGCACTGCCCGTAATGGGGAACCGTGGTCTTTACGCCGCAGAACCTTGAGACTTCATTGCCAGAGTCTTGTTCGACAGGAATCGTTTTGCAAGACGACTCCGGAAACTCCTTCTGCACATGGCAGACGAGATTTCACGGCCTTAACCGCAGCCGCTGACGGACATATTTGATGACGGAGTTTATGCAGACTCCGGGCGGGGCACTATCCCCAGCCTTTTGGTTGGACCTGGCCCTTGCTGCCAGCCCCGAAAACGAAACATGAATTCATTGAACTTCACACCACGATACCTATTAAATAGACACCGAGAATGTCCCTCGCTCACCGCGCTGTTGTTCCGTCACCCCACAAGACAGCAAGCGGATGATCGGTCCGAGGCCGTAAAGTGGAGATGGAGAAGCACACCGGGATCGAACCGGCACCGCCTGCTTGGAAGGCAGGAATACTAACCATTATACGAGTGCTTCATACTAGGGCGGATTGTATTTACGTGCTACCGCCTTCGCACGTTGCCCATACACCAGCCTTGCGGTGAGCGAAACGCCGACATGACCATGCGTATGACCTTGCGCCAAGGATTTATGAGAAGATTTGCGCTTTGAACCTTGAGCGATAAACTTTGATCAATATAAACTTTGAAGCTTCAGATTTGAGATTTGAGCGTTGAGCGTTCAGCTTTTCGACTTTGGGTCTCTACCCGAATATCTTTATAAACAGCAGACAAATCATCTTTGCGTCCGCGTATATAAAAATCAAATTTATCTTCATAATTTTATAATGAGGCGGATTCCTGTTTAGGGTTTTAGTTCTGTCATGATACCGCCGAAGTAGACAGAACGGTCGATGGTTGATCGCTTTCAGTGCATGGGCAAGATCTATTCAAAAGAGTTTAAAACTCAGGAAATATCAGTAATCGATTTCAATGACAGTGGTCGCGTTGCTGACCGAGAGAGCGGCATCGAGATCGTTCTGGAACTTGACGATATCGTCCTGCATAGCCTTGATAATATCAGCCGTGCTCTTCTTGTTGGACTTGAGGCCGTCAACAAGCTCAAAGGTCTGTGCGTTGGCGTAAGCCTCGCGTGCCTTATTTACCTCCTCGGCGTCTGCTGCCTTAGCCGCAGCGTTGGAGCCGTAGATGCTGGCGATATAAGCGTCCGTGCGCTTTTCAAGCGTGGCGTTTTTATCCTCGACCTCATGAATGGCCTCGGAATACTGGATGTTTAGCGCGTTGAGCAGCTTTTGGCGCAGCGGGATCAGATTCTGCTTGAGGCTGATGGCTTCGGCCACGGTCATCTCCTGCTCATTGACCTTGATCTTAGTCTTGGCGTTACTGACGGGGATCGCCGCCTTGATGGCTGCTGCGCGGTTGATAAGACCCGTGATGGAATCGAAATCACTCTGCGCCTGACGATAGAACTCCTCGGCTGGCTGGCCGAACAGCTTTTTCATGTTGACCTTGGCACTGGTGCAGAAGGCCGCGTTCTCGATTTTCTTGGCGATGCGCTTGTCGATGGTTTTAAGCTCCACCATAGCGCGGTGGACGGTCATTGTTTCGTACATGGGAAGTTCCTCCTTAAAATTTTAAACTTGAAATATGTGGTGTGAAAGCCTTTAGGAAATGGGGGCAGCTACACCCCCTGGAATCGAAAACCCAAATCACTCTGCCAGTACAAGCTCTTTTACTTGGAGCCATTGTTGATAGACAGGATGACGATAGGCATTGGTCAATATTTTTGCACCTGTGCCCTGCGAATTATTGATAAATTCATTCGAGTTTGCGATAGAACGAAGGGTCACGAGGTCTTTTTGCTTAAATGGATTATCGTAAGTGAGTTTTTTGCATTGGTTGGTAATAAACCTAGATATATTCTGAACAGAGGAACAATAGATGCGATCACCTGTTACAGGGTCAAACCGTTTCTTAGTGACACGAGCACCTGTAACAGTGGCACGGATCAGGAAATCATCGTCCTCTGGATTATAATTTAATTGTCTGAGTCCGTCACAAGCGCCATTGTACACGGTTTCTTGATCGCTCTTTGCAGCTCGTTCGATATCTGATATAAATCGTTTTGGGATAAGAAGTTGTTTCATGCCGTCCTTGGCAAGGAACTCAACATAAGCGGAAGAATGGTCACTGCTTTGATGGTAGTCCTCCTTTTTTACATTGAGGATCTGACCTTTGTCCAACCCGACCCAGGCTAAAATCATAATGGCGCGGCTCATCGAGTAGGAGACACCGGGACAGAGTGCATCCAGATAATCGGCAAATTCCTGTTCAGAGAAAAAGAACTTGCGAAGAATTTTGTCATCGGATACTTCTGCGTAGGTTCGCTTGATTTCTTTATCATCGTTGCAGACAACAAAGAAGAAGGGGTGGGTCGCGTGCTGCTGCGGCGTGATGACATTTTTCTTTAAAAGATAATCAAGATAACATTTGATCTCGGTAAGTTTACCGCGGTTGAGATAGTAATTATCGGCCTGAAGACGTTTTACAAGATCATTGACCGTATCGACTTTCCAATCCTGAAAGCTGACCCCAGTTTCCTGCTCTAGCTGCTGGACGGTGAACATTGCGGATGAGGATTTCAGGGTGGATTTATATTCGGCGACATAAGAGTGAGACATAGTAAGCCTGCCTTTCTAGTGGTTTTATTGTACACTATGTAGACAGGCTTTTGCAAGCCCTTACGCCAAAACTTGTTCCGATTTCATATTGACCGGCTGCATATAGCGCAAAATGGGATTTTGACGGAGAATAGCCGGGACAGCCTTTTGCCAGTTTTCTGTGGTAAAAGTACCGATGGGGTCGGAGAAATGAATATTGCGGGCTGTGATTCGGCTTTCGACTGCAAGAGTAGACGGCATATCCAGACCTTCGACCTCACCGATTTGAAAGTCAACGTGAACCGGATTGTGTTTTTCAAATCGTTTTGTGGTGAAGGCGATTGCTTCGCATTGGCCGCTGACTTGATTATAGCGGTCATTGCTGATGATGAGATACGGATGGACACCGACATACTTGTGAACGTCACTGGGGAAGACGGTATCGGTCGTAAAATACCCCCAGCGGATCTCCCCGAATTTGGGAGTGGTTTTACTGGGTGTAAACATGGTGTGGGTTCAACTCCTTTTTAGAAATTCAGCGGTTGTGTTGTTTTGCGGTATTCTTTTGCTGTGACTATACTATACCACATCGAAACACACATTTCAAGGGAAAAAGCTGAATGTTAATGAAATGTTCACAAAAGAACGATTTTATACTGAAAACCGGCGCTTGACAGGGTGAAAGAGCAGGAATCCCTGGAAAAGGCTGGTGCAGAAACCTTGACAGATGCTGCCTGTAGGACAAAGCCGGAACCACCGGAACACAGCAGACAGTGGACCTTTGTACCGTTATTAAAAAGGCTGATTGCTTTAACGGGGATGGTGGCACAGAGACCGGTTGATTCATCCCCGGAGAACAGAGAGATAAAGGCTTTTTTATACGGCTGCATCATTGCATATAGCTCTTGCAAAGAAATCGTTTTAGAAACATCGTTTGCCATTTTTTCTCCTTTTTAGCTTCAAAGTCCAAATTATAGGACATATCATCTGATACAATAGAAGTACAGACCTAGAAAGCACACACGCCTATATGTTGTTGAAATAATTATATGACACCATTGGGTTGTATTCAAGTCTACAAATGTCACCATAGGAGCGGTTTCACATGGATATTTTAATCAAACGCATAAAACAGTGGCGCTATGATCATTATGTAACCCAACAGCAGCTTGCTGATAGAATTGGTTGCCCGCGTAACACCTTACAGTGCTGGGAAACAGGCAGACGGTCACCTGGATGTGAGGCATTAGCGGAATTGTGCCGGGCCATGGATGTATCGGCAGACTGGCTGCTGGGGTTATCGAAAGAGCCGGGGCGGTGTCAGGCGCTGGCTTCCTCAAGGGCGGAGACGGCCTCCGACACGGATTCATTCAGAGCGGTTGCGGCTTCGTCCAAAGAGTCCATGGCGGACTGCAGGGATTCGATTGCGGATTCCATAGCCGAGTAACGTTCGGAGCCTTCCATGCTTTCCGGCATGTTGTCAAGTGCTTCCTGTTCATCGTCCTGCACTGCTTCGATTTCATAGCACAGCTCGTCCACGCTGGCGGAGAATTTTTCGTTCAGGTCAGTGATACTGTGAATGATGGTGCTGATGGCTTTACGACGGGCGTTGTTCATGATGATTTCTCCTACCTTATTATATAGTGTGGTTATTTACGCCACGGTTCCTTGCCCTGATTTTTGATTTCGATCTGGCAGAGCTGCATAGCGGCAAGCGCGGTATCATGGGACTGCGGTGTAACACAGGCACAGCAGGAAGCGTCAACGGAGATCGTAGCTTCCGGGAAGCGAGCTTTGGCGAGAATAGCGTTGGAGAGGACGCAGATGCCGGTACAGAGGCCGATAAATTCGATCTCGATATTATCGCCTGTATCGTACATATAGTCAGTAATATTATCTGCATATCGCAGAATATATTGAGCAAGTCGCTCTGTTACAACATCATCCCCAAAGGTGGCTTTTTCAATAGGGAAAACATCAGCTGGGTCATATTTATTCCATACTTTACAAATTGCTTCCCAAACAAAGGATTCAATTTGCCATCCCGGTTCGCCACGAAGGCAGTGATAAACAGGAAGGTGTCTGCCTTCATTGGTGTTGATATAATCATTATGGTGGGTATCCTGTGTGCAAGCGATAAATGTACCAGCTTTAGCTTCTTGTTTGATCTTAGCGACGACATTTGGCACGATGGCTTGTGCTTCCTTAGTGCCAAGAGAGCCGGTGATGAAGTCGTTTTGCATATCGACAACGACGAGAATTTTATGCATGGTATTCCTCCATATAATCTTTAGCGGCAGAGATAAGTGTGGTGCGCGTATTGGTAAGATTTCCGTTGACGACTTCATCGAGGAGATAATTCAGACAGCGCTTGAAATCTGGCCCAGGCGTATAACCACAGTGGATCAAATCTACACCGCTGATGGCAAGGTCTTTGAGAGAAAACTTTCGCTTTTCAAATACAGCGGTGGCAAGATACAGGTATGTGATTTGTGCTTTGCGAAGCGGATTCATTTCACCGAAGTTCGCATAGTTTACACCATGGGCGTAAAGATCGGCAAAGCGGACGATCGTAAGCAGTTGGGCGTTTTCTGCGCCGAGTTTGGCAATCAGACGATTGGCGCAGCGAGCGCTAGGTTCAAACTGGTAATCGTGATACTCGATCAGGGTTACAATGCGCTCCCGCTCCGCATTGGAAAACTTGAGACGGCGGAGAATACTGTCGGCCATATCGGCGCTAACCTTGGCGTGACCGTAGAAATGACCAATGCCATTTTCATCCTGTGTGAAGCACTGCGGTTTGCCAATGTCGTGTAGAAGCATCGTCATGCAGAGTTCAAACCAGTGGGCATGTGCAGTTGCGGCAAATTCAGATTCATACGAAGCTGCGTTATAAAGTTTGCCAACAGCTTTGAAGATATGGTCGCAAACTGTATAGGCGTGATAGGATGAGTGCTGGTTGAAATCAATGCAAGATTTCAGCTCCGGGATGATTTGACAGAACACTGGGCGATATGCATGAAGTGTACAGTACAACATGTGTAGGTTACTTTCACCGGCAAGAAATATCTTGCGGAGTTCATCCTGAATGCGCTCGGCTGAGATATTGACAAGCGATGGAGCCATCTGGTTAATAAGCGTTTCGGTTTCAATGCCAACATGGAATTTCAACTGGACACTGAAGCGGATTACGCGGAGCAGGCGAAGAGGGTCTTCTTGAAAGCGGGTTTTGGCATCTCCGACGCAAACAATAGCCTTGCGCTTGATGTCGCGGCGACCGTTGAAGGGGTCGACCAAGGACAGGTTGACAGCATCTTTGTCGCCGGAACCAACCTTAGCGGCGATGGCATTCATGGTGAAGTCGCGGCGGGAGAGATCCTTTTCAATGTCAGAGGTGAAGACTACGGAGTCTGGGTGGCGGCTGTCGGAGTATGTACCGTCTGTACGCATCGTCGTGACTTCATACTGACTGCTGGACATAACGACCATGACTGTACCGTGTTGGATGCCGGTGTCTATGGTCTTAGGAAAAAGCTCCTTAACTTGCTCCGGTGTTGCTTGCGTGGTGACATCGTAATCGTGCGGCGTTTTGCCAAGAAGGATGTCGCGCACGCAGCCACCAACCAAATAGGATTCATAGCCGCGTGCATTGAGAACGTCCATAAGAACGATGAGGTCAGGCGGCAGAGTGATGCGGGACAAGATAACAGGCATCGGTATTCACCTCCATGACAAATTCTTCGATGCGCTTATAGTCCGGGTTGGGCGGCAGGGAAGTGTTTTTCTTATCATACTCAAACCGCTTTTCATAGTCGTTGATGAGGTCGAAAAACTCATGATAATATGTGCCGTCCGGCTTTTGGAATTTACCGCCACGAATCTCCAACAAAAAGTCACGGTCGTCCTCACGGTAGGTATTGATTTCACCCTTTTCGAGGATGTCAAAGCACATGAGGTAGAGCCGAACGATGTGCATAGCATGTTTATTGAGATGCATATTGTCCTTTTTGGAGTTGCGCTTGCCAAGCTTTGCGTACTGGCCGATGACCGTGCCGAGATCAGAATTCATCTGCTTGAAGCTGCGCAGTGGATAATGCTTGAGATCGCAGTCGATGAAAATTTCAGTATCCATGCCATCTGTAACACCTTTGTCGATATACAAGCGGACTGCATCGCCCGGAATATCCTTGTGCTGAAGGCGGAAATCCTCAAAAACAGATTTGCAGGTGCCGAGAATATGCCTTTCCTTTTCATCCTGCGGATAGTGATCGTGTGTCAACGCATTTTGTAGGCGGCGAAGCTGTTGATTGGCATAGCCGCCGAAAGCGTGAACGGCACGCTGAGATAGAAAAAGATTTTTATTGTCAATCAAACGCTGACCGACGGCATTGATGTAAAAATAGTGTTCCGGCTTACAACCAAGCAGCTCAATCGTGTTTGGGTTGCAACCGATGAGGAGCGAGATCAATTTGTTAAAACTATAGACCGTGGTATCTGTTGCTTCATCGACGCGCTGCTCGAAGTGGGAAAGGCCAAGAATTTCATTAGGGGAGTTCAGGGCACAGCCACGAATGTCGACATCCGAGCCTTCGATGTTCGTGCCGTAGGCGTGGGAACCGCCAAGGGTGAGGAAAATGATGCGCTCGCCGAGATGCGGGTCTGTATAAAGAAATTCATAGGGCTTTGTGTTGATAAGGACATAGAGTTCGTTTTGGGTCATAAAGCCTCCTTAAAAGCGGTAAGGGTCTTCCGGGTAATAATCAAAGTGCGGCATGGGAGCAAGCTTGAATTTGTTGCGATTATGCATAGAATCGATCTTTGCAGCAGTGGCGGTGTCGACACCATAGTAGCCGGTGCGGATATAGATATCAAGGAAATCATAGGTAAAACCGAAATTATCCTCATCACTCTTATCGGTCAGGCCATCGGCGGGAGCCTTATGAACGAGATTTTCAGGCAGGTTTAAGACTTCCGCAATCTTGATAACCTCGGTAGCGGTGAGTTTAGCGAGAGGGGCGAACTGACCGGCGCTGTCACCGAACAGGGTATTCCAACCCAAAAAATCCTCCGAAAAATTGCACGTATTAGCGACTCTTCCGTTGCATGTCTGCGCTACCGCAAAAAGAGTTGCCATGCGGATGCGGGGAGGCAGATTCGTTTTGGTCTGGACAGAAGGAACCAAGCCACAGGCAATCATAGCGACCCTGATTGCCTCAGTCGCATTGCCGATATTGATTTCATAGCTTTTAATACCAAGGTGTTCACACAGCTGTTCGGCATCTCCAATATCCTTCTGATACCCGTCCGGCATGAGAACACCGATGACGCGATCCTCACCAAGCGCTTCGACACAGAGCGCAGCGACGACGCTGGAATCCTTGCCGCCGGAGATGCCGATAATGGCTTTGCAATCGGAGCCATTCTGGCGGAAATACTCACGAATCCAGCCGACAATTTCGTTTTTGACTTTGACGGCGTCGAAGGTGTAGGGTTTGGAATTTACAGCGTTAAGATTTTTCTGATTCATAATGGTCTCCTTAGCCTTTATCGAGACGCCAGAGTTCGACGTCCGTATTCTTGAATGCTTTTTCAATCATGGAATAGACTTCATCCCAGTTGGCACCACCGCGCACACAGCCGATCTTGTAGGGCATGGCAACTGAGCAGTTGAGATCACATGCGACCTGTGCAAGACGTTCAAAGCAGGTAGCGAGAGCTTTTATATTCGTGTACTGTGCGCCATCATAACCATAGCGATTCTGGGCGTATAGATTTGCAATGTACCTGCCCTGATATGGAAGATACTTGCTATGAGTTTCGTTTTCATCCATGTGAATCAGCTGCATGGTACCGAGAAGTTTTTCGGTATGATCCGATAAAGATTCGCAGAGGAGCGCATAGTCTCTATACACATGTGGATAACGCTGGCGCACCTCCTTGGCGACACCGGAATTCATTTTGCCTTGGCAGTTGACCTGATGGGCGATGATCTTAGCCTTGGAATCAAAGAGATTTCCATCAATAATTTTGATAGACATATCAGATTCCCTCCAGATTCAGGCGATTGCGGATGTCAGAAAGTGTCTGGCGGCGCATCATCTTGCCGTTACGGAACACGGGCTGCAACATATCGACGCTACGATAGAAGTTCTTCGTTTTCTGATCCATTTCATCCTGTACGCGAATACGGCCGTCCTGCTGGTCGTCAAAGACAACACACAGACCCTTGAGGCTCTTCTTGAAATGGTCTGTGTCGGTTTTAGGGTCTTTGAAAATATTAACCTCCTTGCCGTCAATAACACCATGCGTTGCCTTGACGGCCATACCAAAGGTGTCGCGGGTAAACGGTTTCAAAATACCATCCTGTTCGATGCATTGCATGGAAAAGCTACCGACGCCGAGTGCCACATTGCAAGCGGCAAAGCCGTGTGCCTCCAGCTCCTTATAGATAGCCTCGCACCGCTGGATCGTGATAGAGTCGCCATAGATAGCCTTGACGTGCGGATCAAGTACCTTATAGCCCTTTGAGTTAATCGTACCGCCGAACTGCTCCCACAGATGGTAAACGGTCTGGGTTACAATTTCAACCGGGTTGCCGGAGTCACCGCGAATGAGTAGGCAGCCGTCATGCGCCATGATTTCATCGTGGAGCTGCGGTAGAATATTGTCGACAAGATTCCAGTAGTCGTAGGAATCCGAGACGACAGAGAAGCTGGAATGTGGATACAACTCGGTCAACAGGCGGCGAAGCATTGTGATTTCATCGCCATCGACGGCGAAGTTGGAACACATGACGCTGTGCTCGGTCGAGACAGAGCCGTAAGCAACCGGCTCAAGGCTTGCGTCACAGTAGTAGTTCTTTTCAAGGTAGGGAATAGCTGGCACGGTGGCAGTGTTAAGGAAAGACAGACACCAACCGGCGCTGGATTTGACAGCGGATTGCAGACATTCCTGCCCACGGAAGGAGAAATCGCCGAGCGCTTTGCCGCGCGGAGTGGAATCATCGCAGGTTTTGTCATAATATTCATCCACGATTTGACGGTAGAGATGGCCGACCGTGGCGGAGATCATGGGATGCCAAAGCTCGGCGCTGATAAGAGATTCCAGAAACTGCGGTACCCACGCAAAATCCGGGTGTGTGTTTTTCATTTCGAGGAAGGGAACATGGATGGGACAAAGTGTGCCTTCCGGCAGGGCGTTGATCTCAACTGGCAGGTAGCCGAGGTGGTACAGGTCAACAAACTTCGTACTGTCGTAGTTCTTTTTTCCGATCGTATTATCGAGGACGGTTTCGATTTCATTTGTAACATCAGCCAAATTGCGCTGGAAGAAATGCTCGTCGAAATAGTCGATCAGATACTCCTGACAAAATGCTTGGACTCCGAAGACGACAATGCTGTTGATATTGGTCAAGCGGGACATTCGCGGGGTAAAGTAGCTGGTCAGCTCGGTCGTGCCCTTGGGAAATTGGCGGGAATGTGTGGTTTTGTAGAAGTCACAGAGAAGCATAGGATTGATGCTCATTTATAGTCTCCTTTAAAATTCATAGATGATTTCAATACGGTCATCATGGCCGGTGAAGATACTATTGGTAGTATAGACCTTAGAGATAAGTCCGGGTTCTGAGAAGATTTTGCCGCGCTCCGGGTCAAGGATAGAGTTCTCGCAGTGGGAAACATACATCGCGGTATCGCCTGCGCCAAGCTCCTTCAGCTTTTTGGCGGAGTAGTACATCGTACCGCCGTAGGAGCAGATGTCATCGATCATGAGGATTCGTGCGTCTGGCTTAACATCGCCAACCACATCCAGACCGAGAATTGTGCCGGTGTTCCAGTCGCGGAGCTTGTTACCGTAGAGAACGGTAGTATCCTTTGGCACAAAATCAGCGTAGCGCTTGAGTGCGCCGACATCGGGGAAATAGAGCATATCAGGCTTAAACTGATATATAGCCTTGTAAATAACTTGTTTTAGCTGCGGGCGCATTACACAGACATGGTTAAGCAGCGCAACAGATACATCGGAATGCGGGTCGAAAACATTAACCTCGGAAAAATTCATGGCGTTCAGCATTTGGCAGAAATACTTGAGGGTAAAAACCTCTCCATTCTTTGTCCTATCCATACGGGCGTTGGGAATGTATGGCATAGTAAGCATAGGAGACTTGCCCCTATTCTCAGAAATATTGGAGGCGATCATGGCGATGTCTGCAAATTCAGACATGGATTCATACAGCCATGTGATTGCATTTGGTGCTATGTGCTGTTCGTCATGCATATCGAACTTGATGAGATGTGTACCATCAGGGAAATCGGTAATAGCGTAACGGGATCGGATCATAAATTGCTCCTTTACTTGAAATAGTGTTTCGTTATAAGATTCAATACCCTGCGAGCTTGACATATCCTTGCAAAATCATCAAAATTGATCCAAGTGATTCAGAAAAACTTCATCAGAAAATCCTTATCCACTGTAAAATTTTCCTTTATCAATACAAGCCACAGAGATCCATTGCGTAAGCACGATTCATCTCAATACCGGCGTGCTGACAATCGTGCTCCAGCATATACATAAGTGCCATAGGGCGAGTGCATTTTATTTTTTGCTGCACAAGAAAGGTATATTCACCGCGGGTATTCTGACCGGTGCAAAGTATGTTCATGTAGAAATCGTAAACCTCCTGCTGCTTGCGTGCATTGGCAGGGGGCGGGGCGATTTTCTCGGCTAGACTGTCAACGGCATCATCATACCCTTTTTGGATGCCGGGACCGAACTTGTAACAAAACCAGAAGAACGGTGCTAAACAGACAGCGACAATCAATGCGCTGAGAAATAAAAGACCCAACATAGCACGGTTCCTTCCAATCAATAGTTGCAGAAGAAGGTGGTATAAGCCTGAAGAATAAGTAAACCCCAAAAGATTACCTGAAGAATGATGCCGAGATCACTGTTGTTGTTGTTACGCATGATAAATCCCTCCTTATTTTTGAGCCGCGTACTTAGCGGCAACTTCTTCACGGGTAAGACGAGTGCGACCGGGAAGCGTTTCGGTCTGATAAGTGGCCTGCTGCGTGGGGAATTGCTTTTCAAGTCTGGCCATCTGCTCTCTCTCATCGCTGGCACCGGTCAGGCGGTCAGCGTAGGCAATGTTCATTTTGATGCCCATGTCCTGACAGTCCTCGAAAATCATATACATCTGGGCTTCTTTTTCGGTACAATTTTCACGCTTGCACATTTCTTCGGTGGTCGTACCGCGCAGATTTTTGCGGTGGAACTTTATGTATTGATAGGAATCCCAAGCCTCCTGCTGCTTTTTGTACCGGTCTGGCGTGGGGGCGATTTTCTCAGCTGTGTCATCAATGGCCTTTTCAATAGGTGGCAAGATCATACAGCCGAGACCGAGACACGCACCACCAACTATAGCAGCGATGATAAATACGAACGCGGCGCAAAAGAGAAGCTGTAATAAAATCATAGTGAAGATCCTTTCTTGGCGCGGCAGCGCATAAGTTGGATGGACATTACACTGCGTTGGATTTGTGTAGATAACTCCCGGTCAGGCATATTGTGCGCAAGAACCAGATCGATTTCATGCTGTGTCCATGAGCGGTATGGGTAGCCAGAAGTCTGACGATAGTTTTTGCGGCGATAGAAATTGCGCAAATCAGCGTCTTTTGAATTTGGCAAGATTTGGATGACCTCCTTATTTAAAAATACCCCTTTTGTGCGGAAAAACAAACGGTAAATATTACCAGAAATTATATGCGCAGCACCGACGAAAACGAGATAAAATCACCGCCAAAGTTGAAACCGAAATCTGTTACACCGGTGTTCAGAGAATATACTACACGGATTTTGTGCCAATAAGGTCGATTGTTATTGATACCAGCGAGAACGCGGTCGTTGGCGCAATCGATCTCGTAGATGTTCAGACTGGCGGTATTGCAGATTGGGTATGTACCGATGACAACGCGGTTCATTCTGCTGCCTCCCTTTCTGTTTCAACCGGGATAGAATTCATGCGGTCAATGATGTCATCGATGTCGCGGCCGACAATAGCACTGAACATTTCAGAAATGTTATTGCGTTTATATGCCTCACATACAAAAGCGGCGAGGTCTTCATCGGCTGTGCAGACGTCTTCAAGCGTCCGATTGATGGAACCGCCGAACTCATCACGCAGGTCAAGACTGCTATAAATCGTGTTAATTTTTTCTGTGGTAGTTTGGTCCGTGCAAGGTTCGAGGTCTGCGGCGCAGCGATAGCAGATGGACTGAGAGGTGAGGCTGGTGCCGACATAGATTTGTTTTGTACCGCAGTTGGGGCAGGTGAGGATAAATTTACTGTTGATGTTGTTCATAGTATTTACTCCTTCATAATAAGAGCGCAGGTTATGCCGTCTCTTTTACTTTGCTGAGTTCGCACCAAAGGCGTTGGATCTCACCTTCAATGGCCTCTGCATCATCCAACAAGACACGCAAGCCGGGAGCACCGCGCATACCGTAGTTTTCGATGGCGTGCTGTTCCGTATCAAAATTCATATAGGCATCAAAAAGCTGGGAGAGAAAATCGTCGTCGTCCTTTACATTGAATGACAGTAAAAAATCCTCACCTGCGGGGGAATACCATTCAAGATCGATAAAATTATCGTCGGTATCGATATAGGGCTTCCAGTTATTGTCAGCCAGAGCATCCAGAATTTTTTGAGAAATCATAGTACAGATACTTCCTTCATTTAAGAATTTGTCCATTCGATGGAATCAAAGGGAGGGTAGGAAACAGTGACCGCACCGGGAAAACGTTTCACACAGCCATTTCTGAAATAGTACCTGGTGTACTCGTTGGTGTCGCAGCAGCGGATGGTCAGCTCGAAAATTATGGTGGGGAATTTGTAGGAGGCTTCACGAATATCGTTTTCAATGGAGAACTCGACATCCTCGCCGGTGTCAAAGGAGAGGCTGGATGTAGCATAGAACGGAGTATCAACGGTAGGCTTGCCGCACAATGGATAGCAGGAGATACCGTTATATACATCACCGGTAATTTCGTTGTCGTACAGGTAGCGGGTAACCTGCTCGACGGTTTCCTTGTCCATATAGTATGTGGCAAGCGTTTCGTCGTTATATACGCGAAGGCTGTGTTGGTAGAACATGGTTAAAACTCCTCTTTTGATGAAATCATGTTCAAAACGAACTTGTTTTCTGCATCATCCACAAACCTGATTTGGATTTCTGCAACCGGTTTGCCGTCGATGAGGAGCGGGATGTTCTTTTTGTCGGGAAGACCGTTGATGATTTGGTTGAGGGCTTGGGTAGTGAAAACAGGGGTTGTTTTGGATTTTTCAATTTTTTGCTGGTTCGGCTGCTCCGCCACATCCTCAGTGGGTTTGGTATCATCAAATTCCTTTTTGAGGAAGCGGATGGCAGTTTCCAGCTCTGGGTTAGTATATTTTTCGTTCAGGTAGCTGCGTATGTTCCGTATATTTTGATTGCATGTGTTGCTGATCAGCTCTGCGCCACCGTAAATAGGAAAGAACACAGCCAGCTCGTGACCGTCTGGGTCAGAATAAAGACCAAGAATCGTCTCGGTGTTATAGTTGATGTGTTTGACATTTTGGCAAATCGTTCCGGCATAGAATTTGAGATAATCGCCGAAACGGTGCATAAACGGAATGATGTCTTTATCGCAGACACCGGAAACATCCTGCACGTAGGATTCATCGTACAGCATATTGAACAGAATGCCGGTGCTACCATTTAGTGTGACAACGTACTCCCTGACGGGGTGCTGGTCAAACTCAGTCATATCAATGACATTCCGTACATAAACAGGAACGTTTTTCACAGCGCGAGGTGCAGACTGGGTGTCGTCAGGTAAATTCAATTCACCAATAGCGTTTGTCCAATAATAGAAATTCTCATGATCAAGCGTGTGCATATCGATAATTTTTATGGTAGTGGTATCCATGATCAAACATCCTCCTTACTGTGAGAGCATATAGCCGCGCTGAAACTCTACGCAGCGATTCCAGTCCATGACTTCAGAGATAGAATTATCGCCGACTTCATTTTCAAAGGCACATTCGGCAATGAGCTGACAATAGTCTGCGACAGTGAGCGCATTCTTTCCGGTGTCATGAATTCCGCCATAGCTTTCCACCATTCCAAACAGCGTTTTATAGTAGCTGCTGATATGACCTGAGATTTCATCAAGAGTCATGTCGCCGACATCTTCAACGGATTGCGTGACGCAATAGGTTTTATCCGTGTCTTCTGTGGTGTCCAGCCAGACGATCTGGGTGAATTCATACCTGGTAGGGGAAAGCTTACGGCAATACTGTGCGCAGTCGGAATCTGTCAAAAACCAGTTGCCGACATTGCTGGGAAGATCATATACATTCATTGCGATTCTCCTTTTTCAAAGCCAGTTGACGAAATTGATGCAGGAGCCGTAGCAACAGACGAGATAGTCAGAGTCAGGTGTCCACTGGTCCGGTTCCTCAAACTCGATGACATCATAGCCGAAGTGTTTTTCGACCTGTTCGCCGATTTCCTGCCAGTCCTGTTTGGTCATCTCGGAAACCTCTGTGTCATCATGCTCGACAAACCACATATCGTTTTCGCTCTGCCAACAGGATTCGATCCAATCTGCAAGGTGGGGATTCAGGTCTGACAGCTTCGGCAGAAAATGGTTGCCGTCCATGTCCTGGTGGATGATGTTATCTGCGTATTTTGCGGCCATGTCCATACCGCTTTCAATCATGCGCAGGGCGTAGAGATGCTTGATCTTATCAGGGTCATCATATTCATATGTAAACAGCGGTGCTTCATGGTAATAGATATCGACAAAATAGAACCAGGTACCGTCATCAAAGCTGGTCTCCTGCATGGGAGTGATCTTGACTTCATGTTGGTCGTAATTCTTTGACATGGTGTAGAGTCTCCTTATTTGAGTGTTTCGTTTACGAAAAAGATGTCGTTGTGTTCATAGCATTTATGACATGTCAGGCAGTTGCGGGCACCACAGTTGATCTTGACATTGTGCTGCTTGCTGTACGCCTTATCGTAGACGGTGAATACCTTATTGATCCAGCTGTAGTTGGAGAAATCCTGCGAGACCTGATTGAGGTGGTCGGAGCTGTATACGCAAATCAGATTGTCCGGTTTGCCAAGCTCTTTGATAGCCTTATCCATGAAGGCTGCGTTCTTCGTCCAGATAGCAATCGTACACCACGGGTTCGCCCTGGCAATGCGGATGTAGTTCTTAGCGTGGGTCACATTGACAAGGTCGCCATGACTTTCAAACCGGGCAATACTGCTGTTCAAAACAGGCAGCTCGTAAACCTCAAGGTCATGGCTGGAAAGAATCTTGGTGTTTTCTGCATAGCGGTTTCGTGCGGCGGGATAGATGGCCAGTCCACGTTTGGCATAGCAGTGTGCGCATACGCTGGTTTCATCCTTGGCACGCTGTTCACAAATGGGATTGCAGAGCATACTGGTGGTGATGGTCGGAATACCGTTCATTTTGCCCTGCGGATGAGAGATAAAGATCTGTTCTATGACACGATCGTTTTTCATTTTATGTATCCTTTCTTGGCAGCGCACAAGAGCGGATACAATATTCAGTTTTTATATCTCACCCTTGGCGGCTGGTATTACAGCATCAGTGCAGCGAAAAGTGGTTGTTTTGTTTTGCGGTCAACGATTTCGAGCAGGTCGCCGTCATCGTAGACAAGGATGCGGTTTGGTACGAAATAAACGCCGAGTTTATGAAGCTCCCGGACAAATTTGCGGGGGATATTGGTCGTGCTTACAACGGTAAAGTCGCTCAGGCGGATGGATTCATTCCAGCACCAGCAGGATTCCTCGTCCTCATAGGCGTCCACCTGACGAATCTCGAACCGGAGTATGGATGGGGTGGTCATGGTTGGTTCAGCTCCTTAGATGGGTTATTCATTGATCGGATATGCGCTCAGATTCCACGCATTACCAAGCTCGTAATAAAGGCCATATTTGCTGAACAGATCTTGCAAGACAAACATGTCATGATTGTTAAGGATGTCATACAAAGTGCCTTCAAAACTCATGCTCAAAATATTTGGCTCACGGACATATTCAAAATAGTCACGCGGATCCATATCGTCTTCGATGAATGGCTTGCCGCCGTAGCGATACACGGTTTTGCCGTTTTTATCTTTACCACTCGTGCCCATGCGCTTGCCGTTATAGTAGATATAGACATCCTGCCAGCAATCTTTTTCGATGCACAACGTATAAATGTCATGAGCGAGTGCCTCGGCGCGGTCTGCCCAATCCATATCAAAGCTCGGTGCCTTATACGGGTCATCAGACCTGCCTTTGTAGGCAGCGGCGATGATTTCCTCGTCGTTTTCATTGACAATAGCCCACAGATCTTCGAGCTGCGTGGCGAGCATATCGTTCACAACCTTTTTCAGGACTTCTTCTGTGAGAGGGCCAGGCTCATTATGTAAAGCATCGACAACCTGGCGGAGAGTAAAACCATCAAGCAGAGAATCAGCCATATTCATAATGCCGTCCTGGTGGCGTTCGGACGGAAGCACGTATAAACTATCCATAGTCATTCCTCCTGTACAGGATGCATGTCGATATGCCAGCCGTCATTCTCTTTGGTGCAGATGACACGGTCGATCAGTTGGTCACCAACCGTCATGGAGATGGTCTCGCACTCGATGGGCAGACCGTTGACGAGTTGTTTGATATCTTTGAATGTAAATGGAGTCAATACAATGCCTCCTCTAAAGGTTTGTGGTTGAACAGCTTGCTAAAGACATTGTTGTACTGCTCGTCCTTGAAGTGTTCGCCGTCATCAGTTTCTTGTGGATATTCGAATTCACCCTGAAATTCAGCCTGGTCGCCAATTTCATCGAAAATGGCAATGATGCCCTGCAGCATATTGTCGAGATCGCCGTTATGATATGTATCGAAAAACTTGTCCGTCAGTTCAACCAGAAGCATTTTCTGCTGATAGAAAGCTACGGGGTCAAGGTTCAGATTTACAGTAGTATTCATATGGTTCACCTCTTTTACTCCAGCGTGGATTCTTCAATAAACCATTTGTGATAGATTCCGGTGTCGGGAACGTAAAGCTCCTTCCGAAACGGTTCATCACATGCTACAGTGACATGCCATTCCTGAGCTTTTAGGTTGGAAATCGTATTGTGAAAATCAGCGTCAACATCCTTGATCGCTGTGTCCTTGTTGCGGAATGCGTAATAATCATGGCCTTCATGGCCGTCGTATGCTACGATATAAATTGTTTCCATATGATTGCACCTCCATCAAAGCTCCGTTTTATTCGACTTCTACCATTTCGAGCAGATCATATACGCTGGAGCCGTCGTCGGTTTCATCATCAAGGCGGCAAATCAGCTCTTTTATCGCATCATTTTTATCTTCCGCCGCGACAAGGTAGGCGTCGGCAAATTTGCGTTTCGTATTATAAACACGGCAGTCATACAGATGGCTCATACTGTTTTCACCTCAAGTTCGGATTGTAGATAGGTTTTAGCTCCATGCACTGATTGCGGCAGGCGCTGCCTTTAAATTCGCAATAGTGGCATTTATCGAATATACCGTCTTGGGTTTCGAGGATTGCGTCCTCGTAGGAATGGTCTGTCATGTTGCACCTCGCATCAAACATAAATTTTATTTCCAACCATAAACTCTTTCAAAATAATGTCCATTGTCATAAAAAACAGATTCAATATGGACGTTTGCGGCACCATTTAATGTACGTATTTCGTCAACTGCTTTCTGTGCGGTCTGCGTATGGATAAATTCACAACAAGTGTATGTGTCGCCCTGTATGTTTTGTAAATAGTACACTTTATAACATCTACATTTTCGAGTTGACATATAAGTATCACCTTAACTTGCTATTGACTATATTGATTCGCATTTATCGTAGTATTGTGGTTATTTCTTTTCTGCAACTTCTATAATTTTATAAAAGTCGCCATATTCCTTAAAGATACGTTCCTGCTCTGCAGATGCTGCCTCAAAATCAAACCTTTTTGCAGCAGCAAGGCAAGCTGTATCTGCGCATTCGTCTAAAGAAATATAAAGTGGAACACGGGATGTACGGATGTTTCGCTTGAGAACATATTGAGGTTCATCGATGCTAATACTGAATATAGACCATGTTGTCACATCATTTTCTGACGTATTTTCTTCGAGTGTGATTTTTAATGTCTGATGGTCACTGCTCATACAACAATGGATACCATTTTTAAAGCTATCGTCGAATTCTTTGTTGGCGTCACGATTTGCTGCCTCAAAACATTCACGTTCACTATCAAATGGACCAACCACGGTAATATCTGGATCAAAAGAGTATGTACACAAGTAATACCATTTGCACATAAGTTTTATCCCATCTTTCTCACAAAGTTTAGTTCAAAATTCTTCATGCCGTCATCGTTGTCATCTTCCGAGAGTGAACAACCCCTTGCAGCACATTTGACAGCAGCTTCTTGACTCTTGGCGTAGATACTCTGCGAAAAGGTTCCAATCAGAGTCCCATCGTTTTCAAGCCAGTTGTAACTTACATAATACCAATACATAGGAAACCTCTCAGTCGTAGAAATCTCTCACGATAGTTTCGCACCATTCATCATTCGGGATGCCGTCATCGGCGCTGTCGATGAAAGAGTTCGCAATCGTTTCTGCATCGCCTTCATCGAGGGCACGCTGGATACGGTCTTCTATTTCATCTTTGGACCATTCGTCATCGCAATCGTATTTATTTTGGAAGTATTCACGGATACGGTACTCAGCTTCTTTAGTGGCACGCCACATAAGGTGTTCTTGATGAACGTCTTCACAGAGTTCATCAAGATGCTCCAGCACAAAGTTTAGTGCGTCCACATAGCCTAATTCGTAATTGTAGCTGCAGTACGCATGATCGTCATAAAACTTCTTGTCCAATTCGTGATTGTCGCGTATAAACTCCAAATCTTTCTTCGTCATTGTTGTTTTCCTTTCACAGCTTGATCCTGAATCGGAATGGCTCTTCTAGAATACAGTGCATACACTTTATTCTGGTTAAGCGGAGAACACTTTGTGGTGTGGAAAACCTCATCGGAACACCGACATAGTGCTTTTTTAGTTCTCTCTACAGCCTCAGAGGGACCATCAGCAGCGACGATAACTTTTTCAGAATAAATCTGAGCGCCATCGTCCATAACGCCGAGAATTTCATACCAATTCATATTGCCACCTCGATTTACATAATCACTCTTTTTTACACCCTTGCCAATCCATAATTATTCCTCCAATTCTTTATCGACGATTTTGTAGGTGACGCCATCGGGCAGTTTGATGTTACGCAAACCGCTTGCAAAAATATAGGGAATAATTTTATCGAGCAGGTACTCCATATTCCCCTGCTCTATATGACGGAACTCTTCTTGTGTGTAAAGATACATTCCACAATCATAAAAATGGAATCCGTTATCGTCTCCGTAATGACCGGTGAACCTATCGACATAATAGTCCACATATCCGACATATCCGTCCTTAATGTTTTTGTCCAAGAGGTTATCACCTGTACCCTGTTGCAGCATAATGAGATAGCTCTCGTTGGCTACCGAGTCTTTTACATAAATAAGCATGATTGTTGTCCTTTCTTAAAATGATTCTTTTATGCTCTTTCCAGCCATTTCATGGCATCTTTTGTACTGTAGAATTCTTCCACCCAGGCGTTGCCGGTGCTGTTGTCGCAGGCAACAAGAACAATATCGGTTCCGTCAGATTCCATCGACAGGTAAAGGCCGATGTTGTCGTGCGGTTTATCAATGATGTTTGACATTTCTGCCGCAGATACGATTTTGATTTTATTCATCATAGAAGTCATAGAAATCCTCCACAATCGTATCCCATTGGAAATCTTCGGAAATATTGCAATCGTACTTGTTCTGGAAAATTTCAGCCAGCTTTTCCGCGTCGCCTGCATCCAGGGCACGGTGATAGCGTTCTTCAAGCGTTTCCGGGAGTTCATCGCTGTCATCACCGTCATAACGGCTTTCAAAGTAAGAATAGATGTGGTCTTCTGCATCCTCGACGATACTTTGACGGCGTTGGCCAAGATAAAGGGCGTCGAAATGCTCCAGTATATAGTTGAGTGCGCCGACATAACCCATTTCATAGTCGTAGTCGCTGAACGAACAGTCTCTATAAGCTGCTTTTGCCGCCAATTCGTGCTTGTTGCGCAGATTTTCCAAATCCGGTCTTGTCATAGTTCATTCTCCTTCCCAGGTCAATTCTACTTTCCTGATTTTGTACTCTTCGCAGGCAGCGAGTGCATCACTGCCGGGATAATAGACATCAACTTCGAAATATGTTTCACGGTATGCTGCGTTGCTTGTGCCAGACAGAATCTCAACCCCGTAGTTGTCGGACTCGTAACTGGCGGTGAATTTATCACGCTGTTCCGTTGCGTAATCTGTGGCCGTTTTCGCCGATGGGAAAAATTTTACACCAGCATAATCGTCGCACACGTCATCCCAGTGATGGACAAGGACGTACCAGAGATCATTATTCATAGTAATTTACACCTCGATAAAGTAGATGTGCCACCAGTCGTAGTAACAATATTCGTTACCAATCGGCGTAAGATAAAAGTCGCTTTCATCCTCACTTGCGAAAGTTTCCCTGTGTTCGTCATAAAGCTGCGTTTCTTTTTCATCGTTTACCATTTTCCTTACAGCAAGTTCTGCCTGTTTGTAACTCCCAAAGCAACGAGTTTCTACGACTTTTGGATTATAACCTTCTTCAAGATAGGTATGTACGACAAGGAATTTCATGCGATTATTCCCTCCCAGCTGTTTGGCTGACCTTCGAGGATTTCGAGATCATAGGCGATCTGTTCGATGACGCTGTCGAGAATGATGCTCTGGCCGGTGCCTTGGCGACCCCAATAGCGCTTGCCGTAGGCATCAATCACGACCTCGCCGTACTGACTGAGCTTTTTGCCGAGCCAATCAGAGACGGCATACCATTCATAGATTTCGGGTTGAGCGTTGTCCAGCTCACCGAAATCATATTCGCCGTAGATATGGCCGCAGTTGTTGCAGCGTTTGCAATCCTCGTGGCTGCAGCACTCACGGGCTTCCTGCAGGGTTTTGTACTCCAAACCGCAGACAGGGCAGGTATACACAGGTTCCTCTGAATCCCAATCCTCGCCATGGAAATCTGTTTCATCTGCGGTCAGCGGGTCATAGTCCTCGAAATCATCGCAGGCACCGCAGTCCTCACAGACATGTTCCATACCGTTCTCAATGGCAGCATCGTAGTCATTCACATCGAAGGGAGCGTTGCTGTTGTCTGCGCCCTCGATCAGGGCGGCGATAATGAATTCGATTTCCTGCGTCATATTGCAGTAAACCTCGTTATCGACAAGTTTGTTCAGGATACGGTTGTTGGCGGGGGACATCAGGCTGTATTCTTTGCTGTTCACTTTATAATCGTCGCTCATAAGTATTGTTTAGCCTCGCTTTCGTCGATGATGCGATAGTTATTGCCGAAATAGGACGAGAACATTTCATCCTTGTCATTGGAGTAGAAGCCACCGCAGGTATCATCCAGCGTCCACTCTTTGGTGACTTTATCGTATGAGTAGCTAGAGTAGATATAAGTCTCGCCGGTGAGGAACTTGTCGTAGGTTTCAATTTCGCCTTCGATGATATCCTCGGCGTGCTGCTGCCAATCAGTGTCATTGCCAAAAGCCTCAACGACCTGTTCTTTGGTACAAATGGCGACGCCAAAGCAGCCGCTGTCCCATGGATCATCAAAAGACCCGGTGCTGATCGTAATGCCGCTGTGAACATAGGCGTAAAGCGGAACGGAAACAAATTCAGTTCCGCGGTCTTTAAGTCCGGCAAGGTAATCATTGAGGTCGTCACTGTCGGCAAAATCCATATCGTTATCATACTTGGAGCTGCCAAGATAGCGGTTGCGGACATAGCAGATGGTGCAGTTGTTGAAATCTTCGCGTGGATTGATGGGCATATTGTCCTGTTCTGCGGTCATGAAGAACAGACGTTCGCCGTCCGTGACATAAATGCCGTTGAGGTTGGTTTCAACGATGCGGGTTTCTCTCAATGTCAATGTAGACATAGGTCACACCTCCTTGTCAGCAAAGTAGTTTTCTATAGCGGTATCAATCTGATCATACTCGGGAATATCAGCGTTATAGTGATCGAGGAAATAGCTTGTAATGGCGTCGATGGTTCCATCCTGGGCAGCTGTTTCCAGCTTTTTCTCAACCTCTTCATCTTTCAGACCGAATTCATAAGAATAGAAGCTGACGAGATGTTCCTTGACATCCTCGGCTCGGAGCTGTTCCTGAATGGCGTTATAGACCATAAGACCGATACTGGAATCATCCAGGATAGCATCGATCGCGGCCTTGGCACCGGAAAGCCAGCCGCCGCAGTAGGTTGTGTAGGTAGTAGCCTGACTCAACGGAGTTTGTTCCCTGCATGATTTCGTCATACTCTGGATAATGTTCTGATGGGAAAAGTGCAGGTCTGCTATATAATAATTCACTTGGATTCCTCCTTTTTATCGGCGTAAAAACTCTGATAATCAAACCAGCGGTCTTTAATGATGTTTCCGATGATTTTAACGGTATCGCCCCATTTTTTAGTAGCAACGCGGACGTACTTACCCTCCATGTCCTCCAGACGTGACACACCTACGATATCCATGATACGCATAATGACTTCCATGCCAGCCGCAGATCCTTCATAAGAGTCCTTGTCGTAACTGTCAGGGTAGATATTGCCAAGACAATAACCGCCGTATACGCAGCCCCAGGCGTCACCTTTCAGCGTAATATCAAGTGTCAGACAGCAGTAGTCGCCGGATGACAGTGAAACATTTGTGATAAGAGCGTTGTCGAGTTTATAACCTTCTGCGATAAGCTCTTTTGCCGTATATTTTTTCATAAATACCTCCTTAATCATCCAGCAGAGCTGCAAATTTATCCAGCTCCAGTTCAGTCTTTTTGTCAGCAGAAAGCAGACTATTGAGACGTGTTTCGGCAGCTTTAAGTTCTGCAGCCTGCTTGCGGGTCTGCTCGACTGCACGCAGTTCTTTAATGTCATGCATCCAATCAGCGAGATAAAAGCCGTCCAGCATAATTGTAGATGGGTCAAGCGGCAGATATTTTAAAATCGTTTCCGTTTTGGTTTTCATTTCTCATTCTCCATTCTTTTGATGAGAGTGTCTGCGGCTTCTACAAACTGGCGGCAAATCACATCGGAGCGGCGAACCATCTCGGTTTTGTTGAGCGGGTAGATGCCGAACTTTTCACGATATTTTTCCTTGCTCTTCTTCCAATCGAAGGTCATGCGGGAGAAAATCATGCGGTAGACGACGGCGTGTTTGGGAGACTTATCGCCCTTGGCTTCGGCCAGACGGTTGACAGCATCCAGGATGGCAGCGCTGTTATCGACAACGGAATCATCCTTGGGGTGCGGGGCTTTGAACTCGACAAGACCATTCTTGACGACAACGCCCGGTTCGTTTGCGGTGTCGTTCTTGCGGACACAGTTCACGATGGAGCTGTTGTAGATGTCGTTGAGAATGCTGTCAAAGATTTCGCTCCAGGTGGTGTTATCCTCAATGATGGTGATGACAGCCGGGCTGGTCTGACGGGGATGGCGGCGGATGTATTCGCGCTTTTCCTGGTCGATGACAAAGCCGTAGTCCGTGCGCATCTTTTCATAGATAGCGTTGAGGACGGTGGTGTTCTTCTGGTATTTGTCGGGCTGATTCGTTCTGATCTTATCAACCGTGTCATAGACATTGCGCCGCCATGTACTGGTGATGCCGTGGTGCTTAACGGGCTTCGGCTGGGGAGTAGAGGCGGGCTTACGGGTGGTTTCGGGAATCATATCAGCCTGTGCAGTGGGATTCGTTTTGAGTTCCACCGGGGCGGAGACGGCGACGGGCTGGGTCTGCATTGTGAGAACGTGGTTGGCAAGAGCGGCAATCGTCTCGGTCAGCTTGGTCATGTTGGAGGAGGTGCTGTTGATATACTGGGCCATCACGGACTGCGATTTCAAAATCGAATCCATCATAAGCTGCATGGTCTGCGGGGCAAGGGCGGTCTGCTGGTCAGGCGTGGCAAGGACATTGCGCCCGGCGTACAGAGACTCCATTACATCCCAGACGAAGTCCATGAACTTGTCGGCCTTGGGCTGGCGGGAGAAACGGCAGATTTCCATAGCACCACGGAGAGTATAAACGTAAGTGTCATACAGTTTGCCGTCAGTACCCGTCAATTTGACGGTCACTGAAAGTGGATTCAATCTATCTGCATTTCTTTCGTGAATACGCTGAATAGAGTCTCCGGGAGTTTTATATTCCAATGCCTGACCGATCTGAGCGCGAGTAATATAGAACTCACCGGAATCATTCTTGTAAAAGTCGCAGGTCAGGCTGCCGAAGGGCTTCTGGGTGGCGAGTGTAAGAGCAGTAGTCATTTGAAATCATTTCCTTTCTTGATTGAATGTCAGTATTCGTCCGGGAAGAGGACCGTGGTTACAGAGCGATCCCATTCTGTGATGATCCAGATGTGCCAGTCGGGATGGTCGGCCGGTTCGTAAGCGGAAAAGATACGGTCATCGCCGGTGCGGACAGCTTCATCATTCTGACGCTTATCACTGTTGCAAAGGTCGCCCCAGTCACAGGTTTTGTGGCGGGCAATGCAGGTAAGGACGAACTCTGCAAACTGGCTGTCCCGTATCATTTTGTCATGCACACCCTGTGTGGTTACGAGAGTGCCGAGTGCAAACTGTTTCATGCGGAAACTCCTTTCGTGTTGTTCTGAAAGAATTCGTCCTCAGAACAGAATGGATAGAACCAGCCGCCATGGAAAAGGAAAGCGCCTTTCGTATCGGGTAGACACTCATAGCAAACCTTGCCATCAATAAAGGCGAGGGTGTAAGTCATCGTTTTCATCGTCAGTCCTCCTTACCGGGTGTGAACGGTGTGTCCCATTCGTTCCAGATCTCCATGATTTTGTCATGGCCGAGCTGCATACGCTTCGGCATGGCATCATCAATATCAAAAAGCATTTCAAGCTCGTCGTAAGGATCACTGCAGGGTTCGCTGTACTTGTGGTCCACAATGTTCCAGTCGTCGATGATGTAGGTGCCATTGTCCCAGTTGTCGCAGTCAAGGTTGTTGCAGGTGTTGATGCCGCAGGAATAGCCATCGCCGAAGAAGTTTGTGATGACACCGCAAAGGTAGGCCCAGCCGTAACAATCATCGGTTGGGGAGCGGTATCCTTTCATTTTGCAGTAGTCGAGAAAGCTCTGAACACTGGTTGGACCGCCGTTCCAGTGGAGATAAACACCGAGGGAAGCGGAATCATGCTGCGGATCGGTGCTGCGGGAGGTGGTAATAACTGCACGGTTACCCATGGTAAGGTCTCCTTTCAATCAATCGTTGAAGTATTCATGGTCTTCCTTGATACTGAGGCGGTCAAGGACATCATAGAGAGATTCGGTCGATCCGTTGTAAAAGCCAATACCGTAGGGGTCTGTGCGGGAACCGTACTGTGTTTCATTTTCGGAAAGCAGATCGGTGATGGCTGCTTTGATGTCGGATTCGGAATAGGTTTTCATGATATGTACCTCATTTCAAGTGGGTTCCAGGACATTGCCGGACGCTCTGAGCGGATGACCCAGAGCGCCGGAGAAAGGAAGATAATGACCAGGTGGACATGGAATCACCACAAACCATGCCCGGTGGTCGGACGAACCGGCAAGAAAGGAAGAGACCAGAACGCCCGGCAATATCCCGGAGCGGTTATGACTGACTAAACTAATTCGTCACGGATGGAGAGCAGTTCATTCCACGCTTCGCCGAGGGTGTCGGCAGAGCAGAGGAAAGTATTGCCGTAGTAGATTTCATAGTGGCCGCTTTCGCCGCCGATATGTTTTAAGTGGAAGATAGGAACCACTCCTTTGTATTAACTTGAATTGTGTGTTGTGGAAAAGGTTTAAAGCACCGTTCACATCTTGAAATATGTTATGTGAACGGTGTTATGATTGTACTGCGTCACCATGGTTCTGTCAATAGGATGAAATCGTCATGACAATATATGTGCGGTCTAGCTGCTGTCATTATAATTCATATTGACTCCTTATTGTTTACAGATCAAACTTGATGTCGTAGCCCTGACGTTGCAGTTCGGCCAGCTTTGTGACAATGGCGTAGTGGATGTACTGCTTGGTAGGGGAGATGTCGGCTTCACAGCGTTTGAACGGATAGGCGACGATGAGTTCACGGTCGCGGTTCTGGATTTCATACCAGTCTTTATCACGATTGTATGCGACAAATACGGTAGGCTTGCGGCGTGCCATGGGTTGCTCCTTTCTGGAATCAATCCTCATAGAATGTAATGGCGGCGTTATGCTCAAAGCTGTCGATGACAGACTTGATATAACCGTCGTCAGCGGTGCGGTATACATGTTCGGCTTCCTTTTTGGTGGTGCCGAACATCCAGGAATAAGCGAACAGGAATCGCTTCTTTAACATGGGTGGAGACTCCTTTCATCACGCAATCGTACATTTCTTGCTGTCGCGGATCGGCAGCTCTTGCATGGTCTTGTCGAGTTCCTGTAAATATTCCTTCGTGTCGGTGTTCATCAGTTCTTTGTTCGCTCTGATGCAGTCGATGCTGTTGCGAGCATACAGAGCCAGCGCTTTCAGCATATCGATTTTGTCCTGACGCTTGATCTGTGCGGGGCGGATGCTTTTTTCGGTCAGGCGCTGGATGGTGTAGGTCTGGCCGTCGGCGGTGAGTTTGCGCTTATGGATGAGGTACATCCTGACATTGCCCCACGAGTTGCGGACGGCATCTACGTATTCATCACAGTTTTCTTTCCCGATGACGGCAAGGTGCGTTCCCATGTCGCGGACCATCCAGACAAAGCGCGTGTCCGGCTCGGCCTCGACGATAATAGCAACGTCGATCATGATATCAGCCAGATAGAACTGAAGTACATTGGCCTCGTGTGCCATGGCCTGGAACAGGCGGTAATCTTTCATGGGGGAGTCATCCCTGTCATCCAGCGTAGAGATGCGGAAGTCGTGGCGAAAGGTGGTGGTGTGGAAGGGTGTGAATGTGGTTTTCATTTTGAAGTTCCTTTCTTATGTACTAGATTGCTTCATCTGTTTCGGATTCGTTTTCAGCATTGTACTGTTCCATAAATTTGTTCCAGTTGTACCAGACGTTGCGGGCGTCGCCGTAACCATACTCGACGTAATAGTCGCTTGACCACTCATTGAGGTAGTGCGGGTAGAAGGCGATGTAACCACCGGGAAATCCGGCGATAAAGCCATCCAGCAGTGCGCCCTCAAAGGAATCGATCTGTTCGCCGATCTGATTCTTTTCGCAGAACTCCTGCAAGTGGCTTGGGTCAAGATACAAGTGGCGGCATTTCATTTTCAAATCACCTCATTTTCCGGGTTGCCGAATACTTCAAGATATGCCTTGCGGGCAGCGGTGGTCATGTGGGTGTCATTGCAGTTGTACTGGTCATACCAGTCGCAGAGCTGTGCCGGAGTAAAGCAACAGCGCAGAACATCCCAAGACACACGGGTCAAAAGGTCATGATATTCATGCTTTGCTTTGACTTTTGCGAGGTAAGCAGGATAGCTGTCCTTCGTTTTGTTCTTGAAATAGGTCATGCGGGCAACGATTTCCGGGTAGACCGGGTCAAGTTTCATCTTCATCGTCGTCTTCCTCTTCTTCGTCGTCGGTGTCGTCATCATCTTCACCGGCGTTGTGGCATTCAAGGGCTTCCCAGTTGCCAAAACCGAGCAGCTGGGCAATGTAATCGTCCTCAAACCAGAACAGGTCGTTGATTGTGGTGTCGCTGGGAATGTTGTCGGTTTCGTTCCATTCCATTGCCTCTGACAGCAGGTCATCCAGCCGGTCAAGCTGCTCGATGGTCAAGTGGTCGGTGCGCTCTTTAGCGCCGGACCAGAATTCAAACTGGGACAGTGGTTTCTCTACGGTATAAGTCATGATATGGTTCTCCTTTACAAATTGACATTTGCACAATAGTCTGCGATTTCGTCCTGCTTCCAGATTTGCAGTGCTTTCTTGCGCTCTTCTTTCATGGCATGGTAAGCGCCGATGCCTTTAAGCGCGGTTTCGCCGGTGCCGACATAGCCGACATAGCCGAACTCCTCAAGAAATTCTTCGAGCGTGTAGTTTTCGGCATCCATGCAGTCATGCAGGACGCTGTCGATCGTATTGAAGATACACTCGGCGCTGCTGTAATTGAGGGCGATTCCGGTGTGGAATTCAAAATCGATTCCGTTTACCGTGACGGTATGGTTACGATGCGGCCATTTATCAGTCATGACGAGTTCACCTTTGTGATAGTCGAGTTTGTTTATCCTTGCATAAATGGCGCGGACGGCATCAGGGGATTCGATATAATCGGCGTATTCTTCCAGGAGTTTCGGGAGCTGAGAGGAACGGAATTCATTCGCAAGCTTGCCGGATTTGTTGTAGAATTTTTCTTCGAAAAAGTTGATGCGCATATAATCCTGGTCGGTCTTGTTTTTCTTGGCCTTGAGGGTTTCGTAGTCGTAGATGGTCATTTTGCGGGATTTGTGTGCGGTCGTCATGGGTCATGCTTCCTTCCCAAGTTCTTTCAAGGCATCCTTATAGTGCGTGGTAAAATATTCAAGGTCATACTGAACGCTGTCCAAAGACAAGTACGCTTTTTCGTCGATCTTGCGGCGAATGGAACTAGCACCGTGGAGCATACAGCCAAGGTTGTAGGCGGTTCGTTCCACTTTGCGGCAATCCTCATAGGTCTGCATAGCATCGGTTGCGGCGACAAGTGCTTGCTTGATCTCTTTCGTTTTGGAATCAAGGTCGTGCAGTGTGGCCGTGAAGTCGGATTGCAAGACAAGCTGGCGAGCATTGTTCTTTTTATAGTCACGCAGACGCTCGTGTAGTTCGTGGCGAAAGTGGCTGATATAGTAACCGGATTTGTCGATGTAGTTATGAACATCGGTTCCGGCGGCTTCCAGCTCACGAGGGTAAAGAAATTTATTCGGTGTGATACTGACATAGCGGGGCATAGTGCCTTTATCAATGACATTAAGATCGTAGATATAATACGTACCGTTGATACTGCCCGGATAAGTTTTGAGAACTTCATAGCGGGCATTGTAATCGAATGGCTTTTCATGCCACGGTTTGCTGTAGGATTTTGACTGGATCACGATGTAATAGTGGTCAGTCTCGTTCTTACGGACTTCCTCAAAGCTGCGCTGCGTATTGAATTCATTTACGTTGTAGTAGTAGGTGTTCCGCAGACCGGACTTTGTAGGCTTGAAGCCGGAGTTTCCCACAGGAACGTAATATAATTGCGGCAGATAGCGGTTGTTCACTTTGACGAACAGCGCTACATTGACAGGGCCTTTGATGACGGAGGATACCTGGGCCATGACCCTATTGAAAGTGAATCGTCCCGTGCCACTGGAGACATGGAATGGGGAATTAAAATCAAACCCGGAGGCATAGTGCAGGAATTGCAGGGCCTTGGGATTCTCATGCAGCAGGTTTTGGGTAACGGCATTGAATTTCATACTCATGTTCCTTTCTAAGCGGTGTAGCAGCCGGTGCGGTGAGTGATCATCCAATCATTGCAGGATTCGACCTGTGCGCGGCTGGTGGCGTAGACGGTGAGCCAGAGCTTGTCCATATCCACATCAAAGCGGTGGGAAATGCCTTCGTTTTCGGCCCAGGTGTGGAAGGCTTCGGCCTCAGTGATATTTGCGGTGATGCGGGAATCGCCCCAGAGGACGATCTGCTTGCTAAACGGTGCGGTTGGCATTTATTTCAGCTCCTTCCACATGATGCAGACGACAAAAACGAACAGCGGCAGCGCTGCCCAGATGGGCATATAGGTCGCGGCTAACAGCGCGATATTGATGAGGGCCAGGAACAGGACGCAGGGGATGAAGCCGAGTAGGACTTTTACAAGGAATTTCGTTTTCATTTCAAGTACACCTCATTAAGAATTTATTGATTGTATTGGCAAATAAAAAAGCACCCTGGCGCGGTGTGGCGCTTGGATGCGGAGTAGGTCATATTCGGAATCAATGCAGGATTTCAGCGCTGGCGACGGTTGCGGCATAATATCCCATGAGGTAGGCATGTCCATTTGCGATGTTTTGAACAATCGACAGGATAGCTTCCCCAAGGTTGGTATGCCAGTTGCGGAGTTCATTGAGCAGTGCGTAGGCTTTTGTCTCGGTCATCGTGACGGTGAAGCATGTCTCGGCGTTTTCGGAATCGTTTTTCATCTGGATGGTGATGAGGACTTTCTCAAACTCATTCATGGCAGCTCACTCTCCAATCACATACTCGTCGGTCTGGCCGAACACGGTGAGGTAAACGGTATCGCGGGCAACTTCCACCTGGATGTTCTGCATCGTGGTGCGGTAGGTGAGGTAGGCGGTGGCGAGAACGGTGGCAGTGACGAGGGTAATGGTGGCGAGGATTTTCAGAATCGGTTTCATGATGGTGCTTCCTTTCTTGGATGGAAAATGGGCATAAAAATAGCGCCGCAGCAAGTAGCTGGACGCTTTTTGAATAATATTCAGTTTGCTTTCGTGAGAACTATTTCACCATTGACGATTTTTTTTACAAGCTGGGAAATATTCTTACAATCATACTGTGGCAAAATATCGGTTTCAAGTCGTGCCCCTTCTGCTGGTGTAAGGACACACGCTTTTTGCCATTTATAAGTAGCATTTTTCTTCTTCATGGCTTCCAAAAGTTCTTCTTTAGTCATATTGTCGTAGTTATTTCTTGCCAAAGATTGACCCTCCATTCATAATAGTATGTAGTATGTAGTATGGATTTAGTCTACCACAAATGAAGGGACATTTTCAAGTGATTTCGTTCTATATCCGCTTGCAACCCGGAATGCTTTTGCAAACCGGCTCCACGGAACAGGACTTTCTACGAGACGATATCAACGCGGGACATGATGAGGATGGCGAGATAGGGAGTTTCAGGGCAGAAGGAATAAACAAACCCATCGTACTGAAACTCACTGAGTTTGACATGACTGCGATGGTCTGTATAGCCGTCAAAGTTTTTGCGATTGATTCGTTCCAGGACATCACACTGCTTGCGCGTGATTTTGCGGGTTTGCCCCAGGCCATTGGCCGGTTTGAGGCTGTCGAGGAATTTTCGTTCCCACTCGGTCGGATTGATTTTGGGCATAGCCGCTTTTTGAGCCAGGCGATAACGGTGGTCACGCTCGGTAATGATGCGGTTGGTAAGTGCTTCCATCTCGTCGATGCGGTCATTTACTTCATCCGGGATGTTATAATCTGGGGCATAGCTATCGATCAGCGCGTCGATTTGGCGCTCGGTTTCATCGAAAAGGGCGTTCAGTTCGGCGTCGGAAAGCGTTTTCAAATCTGGCATGATTTACCTCTTGACTTTCATTTTGTTCGTGATATAATAATATTGTGTTTATGTAGTATTTGCACATACGCAAAAGCCAGCCTTGCGGCAGAGTTGCTAACTGCCTTTATGCCAGGGCTGGCTTTCATTGTATCGTGTCGGTGAATCCGGTATACTCTTTGATGCGGGCAGGATGGTAAAGGTGAATCTTAAACCGCCGGTTTTTAACGAGTTCGGCCATGGTCAGGCCGTTCATTCTGGCGGCGATTTGGATGGCCCGGCCTTTTGCCCCGGTGCTGTCTGCCACGCGGCACAGTTCCCGGGTGTGATGGGCGACGTAGAATTCCCCGGCTTCATCTTGATAAACGGCATAGGGGAGGGAAGCACGGCGTGGCCTTGCAGGGCGGCGCGGTTTTGAAGTGGTTTTCATCTTGAATTGTCCTTTCTTGTCAATGAGAAACAGTCTCGCTCAACGTGGCGATACCGTTCACGCGCTTGTATAGTTCGGCATAGGGGACAGTGCTGTCGGCCTTGAAGTCGGCCCAGTCGTGGAATGCTTCATCGGCGTCCCAGTAGGCATGGCAACGGATAGCCCCATTGGCTACATACTCGTCAATGAAGAACAGCGGCTCGTCGATAGTGCAAGTGTTAGACATGGTGGCACTTCCTTTCATTTTCAAATGGGTACACTTTTCGGGTGGAATTGACTTTTTAGTCATGGTGGTAGGATGCTTCCTTCCCCCGGCCTACCAACTCCGGGCATTGCTTGCTTGTTAGGCGGCAGTCTTAACGGTTTCAGTCGTGGCAATTTCAGCAGCGGCCTGGGCTTCCTTCTCGGCAGCCTTTTTTGCCTTGCGTTCCTCGGCTTTTGCCTTGCGTTCGGCTTCCTTCTTAGCGTTGTACTCGGCACGGGTCAGGACACACTCCCCGGTCAGACGGCCATAGATGAAGCGCTCAAACTCTTTGCGGAACGTGACTTCGGAGACTTCACGCACCTTGCCTGTTTTGGTCACGAGGGTCAGTAAAGTCTCAAAGTCGTTGCGGCCTACTTTGAGCCGAGTCTCGGACTCGCCCAGTTCGAGGTAAGACAGGCACTTCTTGTATGCTTCATAGATAGGGCGAGGGATTAGACTGCCCTTCTCGGACGCCGTGTTATTGCGGCAGGCGGCAACGTGGTCGCCCACGACCAGCAGCAGGGCGGCGCAGTCTTTGCGCCAGTTGTCATAGTTCACCTTTTGAAGGCCCTTAGCGATGAACTCGTCTTTGGAAACGGCAGTGGTTAGGCCCTGGGAATAGTGGGACTCGATCATGGAACGAAAACCGAGAAGAGAAGTGGCGGCGTTTGTAGTGTTAGACATAGTGATACCTTCCTTTTTTGTGTGTAGCCCGGTTAGGGCTGTTGTGGTGTTTATGTAGCTTTTGCGTGCTACTTTATGAGCGTAAACAAACAGCTTGCGCCCATGAAGTAACACGCAAGTTTGCTAGGCTTGCGTGTTTATGTAGTATTTGCTCATATTGGCACATTGCAATAAAATTCTGTCACGTTTTAAGCTGTCCCCCTTTATTTTTTGCTACGCAAGTGTACAATAATAGCGTTGTTTTTTGTGTGTTATCGGTTAGCTAACCCGTCATAACAAAACAGCGCTTGACCAATTAGCGATAGTTAGCGCCTAATCGGATACACTTTTTTGCGGTTTATTGTTTTGTGCGCTTGCGTCAAGTATTCCAAAATTTCACGTTGTTTCACAATTTTACAAAAGCGTTGCGCGGGTTTATAATTATATAGTTTACCGCTGAAAACTGCGTTCTATTGACAGTTTTTGCATACTATACAAAATACCGTGTGCCTACTTTTTACCACCGTTTCCACTGAAATTTCAGGCGGGGCGTGTGGATACTACTTTTTTGTACAACTTGACTATGATTGTTACCCTCACGGAATAACAGTTAGTTTGTAGTTTTGCTATTTATACTATCACTAATTAATTGTATAAATATGAGGGTTTGTTTACGCGGGTATGTATAGAATATAGCTATACAATAGTTAGTGCTATTCTCAAACCGCGTCGGCGAAAAACCACGCTACAAAACAGGTTTGAACACATTCCCATGTGCTAATTGTTTTTTACTCCGTTTCTGTACCTGTTGACAGCTTTTGTAAATGCGCGTCGTCTCTTGTGTCCTCAAAAGTCTTATTTCCAAACTGCAATAAATTGAGATACAATGCTTTACTAACTTTTGAGCGCCGTTTATTTTTTTGTCTTTTGGCATTTTGACCCGTCGCAATTCACGCATACGAGGAAACGATAAATTTTGGAAAACTTATAACCCGCGCGGATTATGGCCGCCGCGCGTCGCCGTGTCTTTTTTTGTTGTGCCCATAGTATAACATGGTTATACATGGTTGAACATGGATAAATATTGTAAAGATATGGATAAAACGTGCATATATTGAAATTTGAACATAAAGGTAAATTGTGTATAAATATAGGATACAGTAGTTATATATTATAATACCTTTATAGTTTGAGAAAAAACAGTCTATTGCAATAGACTAGAATACCACGAATTGTATATAATACATATGTACAGTTTACCGCACCTGGGCTTTACGGCCCACAATAGCGCGGCAAAACAGCCTGGTATATAGTTGACAGTGTAACAGTGTATAAGGTTAGAATAATACAACTTTTTGGGGGAAGGTTACAAAATATAATTTTTGACGCTACTCCGTCGATTGTAATGCACAACAGACCCTGGGGGTGGTTAAAAATCCAGGCAGAAATCTGCTATTATTATAAAGGTAAGTCATCCAATATCACTCTCGGCTACTCACAAATCACGCCCCTCCACATCTCCACACAACCTCCACTTCCATCTCCCTCATTCCTATCCGCCCCTCGAGCTACCCCTTCGAGCAAACCGCATACCTGCGCTGTTTTTCACACTCTCGCGACGTATCAATATCGTGCTATTTTATTACAGTAATGTCACTTTATTGCCTCAAAATGCTTTATTTTCGCTCAATTTCACTCAAAAGTATCGAATTATCGTTCAATTCCAAGCAATTTCACCACACACACGTCGAAACATCCGCATTTTAGCCCCTGACCGTCATTTTTATAGGCGATCGGGCATTATTTTTGCTATAAACGCTTGAATTATGTGGTGTGAAGTGTTATAATACTAGTAAAGAACCACTCAGACACCAAAATCACCCATCATCCAAAGGAGACACCACCATGAAACGCCAAAACACTACCCTCACGACCACCAACCCGCAGGACGCCCTCGTAACAGCCCTTGCCAAGGCAATCGTCAACGCCAAAGCCGCGGACGGCACTAACCCCATCATGGAGGCCCTTGCCCAGGCAACCGGCTATCAGGTAGTCCCAGCAGTTCCTGCAACCCCAAAGCCCCACAAGAAACATAACTGCTATGCTAACACATCCAAACTCACCAGTGATGGTCGCCCCAAGCCAACAGCCGCTGATCCGCTCCGCAATACTGATGACATCCACGCTATCGGAGATTATCTCTTGACACATGGCAATGTCCGCAACCGCCAGCGCAACTATACCTTATATATATGCGGCATTACATTTGGTCTTCGTGTAGGCGATATCGTCAAGCTGAAAGTTGGCGATGTATATGATGTAACCACTGGCACTGTCCGCAAGCACGCCAATGTCGTCAACGAGAAAACCCTGAAAAACACCACTGACCTTATTACGCCGCACGCAGCACAGGCGATCGATGACCTTGTCAACGTGATCCGCACCCAGCAGTCTGGTGTGCTCGACCCTGAGTGGCCGTTGTTCCAGACACAGAAGTGGGTAAGAGCTGGCGGTATGACAAATCACCTGACCAAAACTCAGGTATATCGTATGCTCACAGAGGCAGCAAAAGCCTGCGGAGTTCAGGGCAATATCAGTACACATACCATGCGTAAGACCTACGGTTACATGGCGAACAAGGCATTGATTGAATCCGGCCTGCCAACGAACCAAGTCATGGAGATTATGCAGGCTAAGTACCACCATGATAGCCAGACAACCACCATGCATTACCTTGGCCTACAGCAAGATCAGATTGATGCCGCCGCTCTGTGCGTTGACGCCGCTATCAGCTAAGTCCGGCAGTTCAAACAGACACCGCCCGGGAAAACTTTTTTTGCAATTTCATAACACACATTTCAAGTCACAAGGAGGCCACCAATGGGAACTAATTTTTACTTCTATACACGCAACAAAGCCGTAGCCAGGATGATGGGACCACATGCGGAATCGACAGACCGGCACAAAGAAGCCTGGGAGCTGCACATCGCCAAGACCAGCTGTGGGTGGAAGCCTGTATTTGAGGAGCACGAGCACATTCACAGCGTTCGTGACCTTGACAGATTTTATCATGACAACATGCGCTACCTGACCATATTTGACGAGTACGGCACGGAGTACAGCTGGCCGGAGTTTGAGAAGCGCGTCATCAAACACGGAACGCCTAAGGTATTTGACCCAGCAACCGGAATGTACACCGGGAACTGGCGGTGCGAAAGCGACAACGACTGCGAACTCTACAAGCACTGGGACGGCGAGTACGCAGACACTGACGGATACCGTTTTAGCACGCGGGAGTTCTGTTGAGCACGCCAGCCAGCCAACCTACCTACCTTTACATATAGAGCATTAAGTATTTAGCATTAAGGAGTTTACCCATGGACAAGACACCCACTATGCCCACCACCGCATCTGACAGCGCCAAACGTGATGTGATCATGATCTACTCGCCGCGCATGGCGGGCTACCTGATGTTGCGGGGATTCTACCTAATCCGGATTGAGCAAAACAAAAAGCGGCCTGACAAGAACTGCTTCGCGTTTTTTGACACGCCAGTCCTAAAGGCCGCTATGAGCGATTACATAGACCACAAGTTTACCGTTTGACGAAGTAGAGGAGACCACCGCATGAACTACGAAGAATACAGTCCGTTCACCCTAGCAATGGCACAGCTTACCGCAGACACTATCCATCAAATCGTTCAGATTGCAGACGCCAACGGCAAAGACCGGGACTCCGCACTGGAAAGCTTTGCTGATGTGTTTGGCAAGATTGCCGCCAACTACAGCTTGGAAAAGTATGACCCCGATGGCCCAGTGGCGCATGTAGGGGCAAAAATTAAATAATTTACATACAAGGAGAATACCGCTATGAACGATTCTGACCGCTACACTGATTTTATCAACCGCAACACAGCAAACTACCGCGAGGAGATGCGGCACATGATCGCAGACTTCATCGAGGACATCGTGAACTTCTCAGACCGGCATTTCGTAGACCGTGAACAGACGATGCTGGAGGTCAGCCAGAGCCTGCGCATGATCCCGGGCTATGCTGACATGAATAAGTACCGGCCTGTTCCGCCTGAAATCGGACACGCCATCCAACGAGACTTTGACAAGGGAGACCTGCCGCTGTGAGTAATACATATAGCCTGCAGGAAATCTGCGATGCTGGAAACAAAATAAAAGATTACTGTTTACATACTTCCCGTTCTGATGGCGGATGCAAAACTTGCCCTTTTCGTGCGTCTGGTGGGAGTATAGGCAAGTGTCTATTCAATCATTTTTTTCCACTATGCTGGCCGGACTTCAAACCGTCCCGTTGGAACGAAAACGACATTATCATGGCGCAGAAATTTCTTGCAGACGGATACGAATCCATAATTAAAGTGAATGATTGTGAAAGTACGCAAGTTATTATGAGCAGTAAAAAATCCAAAAAGGTTAAAAAAATATCTTGTGATTTCTTTCCATCGCTTAACCCAGGAGAAAAAATCAAATTGCAAGATATAGTTAATGATGGGGGTGTTTCTAATTATTGACAAAAACAAGTTAAACTCCGCCATTAACACCCTGCGCGAATATTGCGATGAATTTTCAGACTGCAGCAGATGCCTTTTTTATAGCGGCGACATGACCCGCACATGTATTCTTAACAACAAGACACCGTTCAACTGGGACGATTTACCGAACACGTACACAACCCTTGACTATCAAGCTGCCGAGTTTTGCAAAGCCCTTGGTTATAGCATGATCAACATTGGTCCCACCCACACAGTTTGCGCTATATCTGGTAATAAAGGGTCCACGTTCAGTTTGCCTGGGTATCTTTTCAAAGATTTATCTCATCTGTGCTGCATTGACATTGATAGAATTCTCGCTACTAAGCCGAAGGAGGCCGCAACCAATGACTGATTTTATCTCACGAAACGATCTGCATCACATTGCCGAGAACCTGAGACATGATGCCCCAAAAGACAATGACACATATTTTGTCGCGTGTGAAGTGTTAGACTATGTGGCCGATAAAATGCCGGGACAAACCCCGGCTACAATCAGGACCAACGGAAGCTATAGCTGCTGCGGACACTGTGGTTCTGTTGATGGAGTATTAAATATGGAAGGTGGCTATAACAAGTTCTGCGGCAACTGCGGCTGGCCTATCGACTGGGGTGACTGACATGACCATCACACGCGCAAGAAAAATCACACGCCAATTTGCCCATAACTTTGTCGATACTATGCGGCCTGAAGAAGCTGCAGAATACAAATCAGTCGTTGATGATGCTATAGATTGGGCCAAAGCAAACGAGCCTGGTCTGTTCTACTGTATTGTCCATGATTACCTTAATTTTCTTGACAGACACACAGAGCGCCGCATCTGTTCCACCTGCAAGCACTGGGAACCATTCACCGGAGCCTGCTGCGGTGCCGAAAGCCCATACGCCGCGGATTTTGTAGATGGTGACTGCACATGCACAGACTGGAAAGCGAGGTTAAAAAAGTGACAACAATACTGACCAATATCCTGATATTTATTGTCGCAGCCATAGTATTTGTGCGGACGTCATACCAGATACATGAAATCTATAAATTGCCAGGACTTTTAATACCATCAATACTGTCTGCAGCGTGTATCATTTATGTAAATATAGGCTCCATTGCTTGTACATATACAGAATATCGTATGGCTAACGAACTCTTTACATCCGAGGGTAAAGAGGAATATGGCATGTTCTTCTTTGCGATTATCGCATGCATGACTATTGTTTGTTTCACTCTTTGCTTTCTTACAGCATATCACGACACTTTTCCGCTCGTAAGCCTACTGGAATGCCACAAACAGGTAGACAGTGCCTTCGACAACACTCCACGTATTCCATACAGTACCTTTAAAAAGATGTACAAGCTGCACCCTGAGAATTTTCAGTTCATCAATCCACAGAATGACATTACTTTTTACAGTTTTGAATATCGCGGCAAGAGGTTCTCTCTAAACTTTCTGGACTTTGTACGAGCACTAAGCTTGGTCGATGAGCATATAACAGAAAAGGACTTGGCACGCGAAAGGGCCAAGCGGGTCAAAAAATATGAAGAGCAGTCAAAGCTGTACGCCATGATGCGAGATGACCTAGCTTGCGACCTTGCCGCCATAGAAAAGCAAAAGACCGATGCCTACGACAAAATCAAGACATCTACCGATAACATCAACGAGATAGCCAACAGATTGATAAAGGAGGCACACTGATGGCACGGATTGTATTAGACGAGCGTCCTTGTAACTGCAATGAATGCCCGCTATCAATTTTGGCAGATTGTAGTTATATTCCATACAAACGATATGTGCAAAATCGGTCATTTCGTCCGCAAGAAAAATTCTATTGTTACCTCATTGTCACATTGGACGAGCTTAAGGAAGAAAGAAAACATTATATAGAGGAGGTGCTCGACTGATGGACGCCCTGAAATTCTTAAAAACGGCCAAGCGCATGTGCAACAAGCGCGGTCAATGCACCTGCTGCCAAATACACGATTTTTGCAATAATGACTTTTACGAATGCTCAGATGCTTTGTTCCTTGACACAATAAATGCTGTTGAACAATACAACAAAGACCATCCCGCCAAAGAAACCCGCAAAGACCGTCTGCTGCGCTCCCTTCCAAATTCGCCCATTAACGCCAATGGTGACCCGGACCTCTGTCCAGAGGATTACGGTGAAGATAATTATTACGATAACGGATTGTTCCCTTGTGAGATTTTTAACAGCGATTGTGCCACCTGCAAACACGAATACTGGTCAGAAGAGCCACATGGGCCAGCATATTGGGATAAGTATTGGGAGGAAGACTATGGACGCTAAACAATACATAGACACTCTGCGTCGCATATGCTCTACAGATTGCTTCTGCGACAACTGCGATTTCAAGAAAAATGGAGCCTGCCCACTTGATAAAACGTTTCTTTTATCGACGTCATCGGAAGACATCGTCTCCTCTATTGAGCAATGGGCCAAGGATCATCCTATTCAACACAGGAAAACACGTAACGATGTTGTGCTTGCAAAATTCCCAAATGTCAAACTCGACAAAGATGGCATTATCGACACATGCCCAAGTTTTCCATTATACAGTTCTGGTACAGAACGTTGTGAGCAGTATAAAAGAAACTGCGACGTCTGCCGCAGAGATTATTGGTTAGAGGAGGTAGGTCCTAATGGACGCAGTTGAATACATAAAGGAAGCAAAGCGCATTTGTAAAAGCCGAAGTGTTTGTAAAAGTGTTTCTAGTAAATGCCCATTGCTAGACGAAAATGGACACTGCACCGCAACCGCAGATATATGCGATGCGGATATAATCGAAAAAACAGAAAAAGCTGTACGGATTGTCGAGCAATGGGCAAAAGACAATCCACTCAAGACCCGCCAGCGCGAGTTTTTGAAGATGTTTCCTAATGCCGACTTTTGTCAAAATGTTATAGATATATCGCCATGCAGCATCGAAAAAGAAATGAAAAAATGCTGCGGCGATAGGGAGTGTGACGAATGCAAAAGGACTTACTGGCTCACGGAGGTGACCGACAATGGTAACGATTGATATCAAACTAAAGCCTTGTCCGTTCTGTGGTGCCTTTCTAGAAAACGAAGCGCCCAGCACTATCTGGTGTCATCCGCAAAACAGTTGTTTGCTGAGCCTCCGTGGCATTGTTGGAGCTGACCAAATCGCTCAGTGGAATACGCGCTACGATGCAAAGGGAAAGAAGGTGCTTGACGATGACTAAAATAACAACACTGCATCCCGGCGAACACTTCATGTTCAAAAACTTTGAGTGGGTCTGCCTTGACCCGAACCACCCTGACGGTGGCGTGCTGGCTATTATGGCAAAACCGTGGGCAAAAGATGTAAAGTTTTGCCCAAGTGATAAATTTGCCGATGAGAGGGGTAACCGGAATGACTACCGCACCAGTAATGTGCGGGGGATTCTATCTGATTTGGCTAACGGCTCTTTCGAGAGGAAAAGTCTGCTGGCGCATACCGTTGACCTTGTATCCGACAACGGTGACCGCGCCTATGGCACTGTACATGACTTTGTTTTTATTCTGACCTGTGACGAGTACCGCAAGTACCGTGAGTTCATTCCACACTACGACAGTTGGGTGTGGACTGCTACACCGTGGTACTGCGGTGATAAGGATTCTGACGCGGACTGTGCGGACGACGTTCGCACAGTGAACGCGAATGGTTGGTTGGGCAGCGACGATGCGCGCTACTGCAATGATATCGCCCCGGCTTGCGTTCTCAATCCCACATCCCTCAATCTGCGCCAGAGCATGTCCTATGTAGAAGAGGAGGCATCAGAAGAATGAAGAAAGCACTATTGGTAACATTTTGTATAGCTGCCCTGTTCGTTCTGATTATCATGATGTGCCCAATCAAAGAAAATCCTGTCATAGAAGAAACGACGGTCTCTGTCCAGCAAGAAATCGTATATGCCTATGTCACTACTGAAATGCTTACAAACAATTACGGTGGTGTATATGACCACCAAAATTATATATGCTACGGCGTTCAGGACGGAGACAACATCCTCGATAAAGAAGACTATATGGATTTAGTAACGATGCGAAAATCAGAAAAAGAACATAGTTATATAGAATACTACTACGAGCGCAGAATATACGAGGACGGTACATACTATGACAGATATACCGGAAATGCCTTGTACTTAACCAATGATATGCTAAAAAATCTGAAAACGAGCAACTAGAGGGGGTATCAGAATGGGAACCATTTTAAGACATAAATATGTCACGACCAGAAAGCCGCACATCTGTTTTGGATGTGGTAGAAACATTTTATCACCTGCAAGAATGGCATCGATGGCCTACGCAGACGGCGGAACTGCCGAGTCTTATTATTTGTGCAAGACTTGCGACACGATTGTTTCCCACATGAGATGGGGTGATGAATATGGGTTTGGTGAATTGCGCGAAGAAGCGCTAGGAATTGAAAAGGAGAACTTGACAAATGTCGATCAGTAAAAAGACCCGCGTTGCGGTGTATAAAAAATACGACGGTCATTGCGCTTACTGTGGCCGCCACATTGCTTACAATAATATGCAAGTAGACCACTTCAAGCCGCAGAGGGCGTGGAACCCAGAGGATTCCGGCACGGACGGCATTGAAAACCTTATGCCGTCCTGCCGTATGTGCAACCATTACAAACGCGCACACGACCTTGAAACATTCAGACGATACATTGCAGAGATTCCGCGAAAACTGCAAGAGAACTACATTTACAAGATCGGCATCGCTTACGGCAATGTGCTGGAAAATCCGAAAGCGATCAAATTCTATTTTGAGAAAGCAAGGGATAACCATGCGACTGATTGATGCAGATAAAATTGTAGAGGTTGCCGAACACGCATACGGTGAGTGGAACAAGGCGATGGCGGCAGCAGACGGGAGACAAATCAACCGATGCTTCAAAATGCAGGAACTGTGCAAAGCGGTAAAAAGTGTTGCGGACGACTGCCCAACCATCGACCCGGAAAGTCTGCGACCTACGGCAGAATGGATTGAAGCACCGGATGAAGGTGCAGACGGAAGCTGGGAAGCTTGTTCTAGCTGTGCATGGGAATCCAGATGGGCAGCATCACAGTACAAATATTGCCCCCACTGTGGCAAAAGGATGGTGAACGCAGATGACTAAAATCGTTGCATTTTTTGAAATTTTTATTTTGCTGACCTGTGCAGTATATTTAGTTTTTCGCGTAATAAAGGCCATAACGCAGAAGATACCGCAAGAGCCAAAGAAAGAGACACTGTGCGACACCTGCGAACACCTTGTTCACAAGGGCGGAGACATAGAGTTGGGAAAATACAAATGCGAATTTGAACTTGTGAGTTTTTATAAATCGCCGGAATATTGCCGGAACTATGAGCAAAGAGAGGAAAACAAAGAACTCCCGGAGGCGAAGCCTTGAATATGAATCGAGTAACATATCGAGATAGTGCAGCGGAACGAGAACTTCAGATTCTTCGTTCAATTCTGTCTGAAATCGACAAGCAGAAAGAGTCAGTCATCGAAGACGCTGTTACACAGGCATTAACCAAAGAAAACAGCGAAACTAATGTCCTGGATGATGTGAACGGGAAAATAGAAAAAGCATCCCAACTTGCAAACGATGCAATGACCAGATTTCATCAAAAACACCCAGAATTTTATGCCGTACAGGAATGTCCGTCTTGCGGAAGGATGTGTCTTTACGATGCAGTGTTTGGTGTTTTGGACGATCCGACACGGATAAAGTACAAATGCAAGGCTTGCAATAGAGAATTTGAAAGAGAAACCGGATACTGGATAAGTTATTATGAGCACGCTTGAATCCGTCACCCACTGGATGCCGCTCCCTGAACCGCCAAAGGAGGCACACAATGACTAACAAAGCCTACGAACGAGCCTTTAACATCGCCATAAAATACGGCTTTTGCTGCGATTGTAGATTGGGGATGGACAGGAGCCACTGCCACGAATACGACTGTTACCAGAACGCCGTCAAGGTAATCCGGGATGCGTTAGAAAAGCTGGACGCTATTGAGGAGTCTAAAGCGACTGTTTGGCACGATGCACAGAATGACCCGCCAACAGAAAACGGAGAATATCTGTGCTACTACGAATACTTCCGCTATGGTAACTACAACTGCATGTACCGCACAATGGATCGTGGATATTTTTTCAATGGCCAATGGGGCGGTGAGCCTACGCACGGAACTAACGCAAAAGTCCTCGCATGGACAGAACTACCAGCGCCGCCAACCAAGGAGTGACGTATATGACCCGTAAACGATACAAGAAGCTTATGATGAGCATTGGTTATAAACGCAATGTCTTTAACAAAATTGTTACATACGAAATTTGTGGCGAAATGTTCTCCAAACGCAAATACATGATTGACGGAGCACTCTTTACAAGCTACAACGACCTATGGGATTGGTATAGCCAATATTTTTACATCTATAAAGGATACGGTTGCACTGTCAAATATGATCCAAAGGACCACATTTGGTACGGAAAAATTGACGACATCAGCGACCTTGTGAACTTTTATACGAAGAAGTTTATAAATATTGACGAAGTGGCGCGGGATGCAATCGATGACTATCTCGATTTCTGCGCCAGAGTAGGGAAGGAGCCAGAGAAACCAAATGTATTATGAAGAGAAAAGATGCCCATTAAAAGCAGCAGTCAAAGCATCAACAGACTACGAATGTGATAAAAGGTGCGCTTGGTACGATGAGATCAACTGCAAGTGCGCAATTCTAATATTGGCACAAGCAACGGAATACATCTCTAATAAGTAAACAGACAAGGAGATTATTATGAGCTTTAATGATTCCATTGGCACCCGTATGAAAGAGTATTACGAGGCAGTTCCTAAAACAAAGTTAATGCGCCGAACGCCGGTTGCACTGAGAATTGATGGAAAAAGCTTCCACACCTTTACTCGTGGCTTTCAGAAGCTTTTTGACATGATCCTGATGAAATCTATGCAGGAAACCATGAATTACCTGTGTAAGAATATCCAAGGCTGCGTGTTTGGCTATACACAGTCCGATGAAATCACGCTGATCCTGATTGACTACCAGACACTTACCACGGATGCTTGGTTCGATTACGAAGTTCAGAAGCTATGTAGTGTGTCCGCCAGTATGGCAACGATGGCGTTCAATAAATTCTTCAGAATGTCTATCTGGGACAAAGATTCTGCATGGAAAAGTAGTCTTACGCCACAATCTATGGATGTACAAATTGCTCATAACGAGTATATTGCAAAGATGACGACTGCCGCCAATAAAGGTGCTATGTTCGACGCCCGTTGCTTCAATATCCCAAAGGAAGAAGTTTGTAACCTTATCTACTGGCGTCAGCTTGATGCGACACGCAATTCCATCCAGATGGTGGGGCAAGCATATTTCTCACACAAGCAGCTGGATGGGAAGAAGTGCAACGACATTCAGGACATGCTTATGTGGCAATTTGACGTCAACTGGAATAATTATCCTACCACATGCAAACGTGGTACAGCCTGTATCAATAAGGATGGGCAGTGGGTACTTGATACTAATATGCCAATCCTGAAAGGCGAAGACCGCAAGTATGTTGACCAATACATTTTTGTAGGTGAGTAAAAATGACAAATAGCCAGAGACTTCGTTTGCAGTCATTGAGCAAGGACCAGCTGGTCAAACTGATTGAGGATTACAAGTATGCGCTGGATATTATCAGCGAGATCTGTATGCGTGAATCTAAATGTGAGGACGCTCACGAACTGTTTAAAGATGTACGTTACAATCTTGATGTGCTGAATCGATATGACCTTAATAGCGAGTGGCTATCTGCCAAGATTGATATGGAGCGCGGGACGCTGACATCTGAGGCGTTGCGTGAAATTATATTAGAAGGTGACAACGATGAATGAGCATCTACTATCTTATAATGAGCGCCAGAACTGCAAGCTGGTTGTGGCATGGTATGAGCGTATAGACGAAACCGTTCATAGCACCCGGCCTGTTGGCGAAACTAATTACGACGAAGAATGTTTGAACTCTGTAGATTTTTATTGGCAGATGGCTGATGTGATGATGCAGGAGCTTATGTTTGCGGCTGAAGATGCCAAGAAACTTGACCCTCGTTTGCAGATGAACAGTGTACGCAAGGTGCATGACGAATGTGTAGAAAACATAAAGGCGCTACGAGCAGAGATCGATGAATGGCTGGAGGTGTGTGATGGTGACAAGAGCTGAATATGAGAAGCTGAAGGACTTCCCGAAAGATAAGCTCATAGATATCATCAAAGAAGAGGACAGGCTTATAAAAGTCATCTCTGAGTGCTACGTTGATGCAGACAAAGATGGGAATTGCGATTATGCTGTACTTAAAATAAAAATGTATCTGCGTCATATTTACAATCCTATAAATTGCGCGGTTGAGACATATGCTGATGCGCTGGAGGTGCAAAATATTGATGGACGATAGAATTGAGAAAAAACAGGTGCTTGATGCGATGAGACTTATCAAGCAATACTGCAACGAAGAATCCGGCTGTGAATTCTGCGACTTTTATAGGAGCGGAGACTGTATCACAACATTATCCTTACCATGCTCTTGGGACCTTGACGGATTTGAGTGGACAGCAAAGGAAGCAGCCTTGGCGAAGGCCCTGCTCAATTACGACGTAGATACTATCGATTACAACGGTACCCAACTGTACGCATGTAAAAGTGAGCAAGACGGCACATACACAAATTTTCGTGTGATTTCTACAAACCTGTTCCCATGCATCACGGCACCGGGCAAATACTCACTGACTAAAATCGCCAACAGGGAGACAGACTGATGAAATTTTATCGAATTTGGTATCGCGGCTATGCTGATGTAGAAGCAGACAGCGAGGAAGAAGCAGTGGATAGATATTTGGATGACCCGTCGTGTGCTGGTGACGATGATTTAGGTATTACCGATGTATATGAGCTAGAGGAGGACAACAATGCGTGACCCTAAGAGAATCTGGCCGTTTTTGAGCAAACTGGCGGAGCTGTGGGAGTTGAAACCGGACTACCGCTTCTGGCAGCTGCTGCAGAGCATCCCGCTGGACCGTGACCCGTTCTTTTTGGAAGAGGCTGAGACAGAAGCTATTCTTGACAAAGAAATTGCCTGGGCCAAGGCGTGGCAAAAAGAACAGCAAGAAAAATATAAACTCACGCCAAAAGAGGAGATCATTGCGAGGTTCATAGAGTATACAAACTGTAATAAGGAGAGATAACGATGACACGAAAGAGATATATCAAACTATTGATGGCAAATGGCTGGAACCGCAACAACGCTGGAAATACTGCCGGGATTGGGATTGACGAATGCAAACCAAACAGGTCGAGTAAGACATTTGATGAGCGGCGCTGGAAGAAAATTGTGTCGCATCGTGGTTGCTGGCCATATAGCACATATGTAAAAGCATATGATAACATGATGCGTCTCCGAGAGTTGTACCCAAGTGACAAGCCCGGAGAGGGCATCAGAGACGATTTTTAAAGAGAGGATAATGATGACACGCAAGAGATACATTAAGCTTATGATGGCAGCTGGGTTGAGCCGGAACGAGGCGGAACATATAGCCAGTTTTGGAAAAACCGAACGAGGTCAAGTTTTGAGTGACCGTATGGAGAAGCATAAATTGGCCCACCGTGGGTGCTGGTCTTGTGATACATATGATGAACTGTTTGATTTTTGGTTTGATGCCAATATGCTCAGACGCCACAGTACGCCCGTAGAGCCGCCTGTGAACCTTTTTAAGGAGATATGATAACTATGTCAAATGATGAAATTATTCGCCGCACAGACGCTCTGGAGGCGCTGTACGAACAAGCTGCATTTTACGATCCAGACACACTTGATGGGATAGAAGAAGTTGCGCAGTTTACACAAATCAATGAAGATATTTCGAGTGTAGAAAAGATCAAAGCGCTTCCGTTCCAACTGCATGAGTTGACAGAGGTTGAAATTTGCGGTTTGCATGGGGATTGTGTGATCGTATCAGCACCAACTATTGATGGCCTGGACAAGCGTGTTGTGCCGTGCCTTGGGTCGCACAAGGATATTGATGGGAAGAAATACATCGTCTTAGACGGCGAGGAGTACAGCCAGAGCCTGTTTGTGGACGGTACGATAACTTTGTGGCAGGTGCGATAAGAACGCCGCAGAGGGGCTGTATCAAGGGCTGAAGCTTCGTCAGATTGGGTACAGTTGGGTGACGTATAAAGGGGTGGTCAGTTTGGTGACCCCTTGCGTTGTTCAATAATTGAGTAGCCCTCGATTTGAGGGGGGCTGAAACGTCAATTTGACGGTTGAGGTGTCATATAAGGCAACTGAGCGCGGCAGAAGGAGGTAACAACATGACGATTCGAGAATTTTATGAGGCTGTGCCGGACGAGCATAAGGACGACATTATGTGTGTATATGACAAGAACCATAACATTGTAGAGGCCGCAGATATTTGGACAACACAGGTACCAGGGCCACAGATCGGGCGCTTTAGAAGAGGCATGACCGATGTAGTCATTGTGTATTAAGGGCGAGGTAACAATCCATGCTAAGGCGGGAATAAGCCCAACATTCCAGCCCTGACAAGATCATCTGTGTGCGGAGTGCTTGTGCCACAATTTATAAAGCACAAGGACGACGCCGGGACAAGCATCGTGACCAAAGAGAACGATGCGCAGGACCGAACAAGAGGGAAAGGGGCAGATGCAAGCAAGGACGACCTATAACAAGGTTAGGTTTACCAGCGCAAACAAGCAAGTAAGACAACGCACACAACCATGCCAAACAAGAAAACCAGTCCATTCACAAGCCCGGGCCAAGCAACCATGCGAGGGACGAGTTTTTGAGAGGACACTTCCTCGAAAAAACTTGGCCCTTCTTACTATTAACTATACATACTATTTATATATTGTGCCAAATTGTACGCAAAAACAGCCGTAACGATACCGTACCGTCTTGTAAAAACAAGCACTTTTAGGCACGTTATGAGCGCATGCTAAAAAAAGGCGTGAAAAATGCTGTTCTACTGCGCCGTTTTCTGCAGAAAATCACACCATTATACAGACGCCATATTTTGTAGTAAATCCAGCTATAAAAGGCAGAATTCGGGGTTAGCAAGAAATCGACGCCATATTTTGCAGTAAAACGTCTGTTAAAAGAAAAACCGAACACAATGTCTAAACTTAGACAAAAATAAAGGAGATGTAAGTTTTGTACATCAACACAAAATTATTTCACAATGTAGACATCATAGTCCCTCAGAAACTTATTTATGATAGAGAACACAAAAACATCCTTCCTATTTATTTAACTCTGTATTTAAAAGCAAACCACATAGAGAATGAGAGCTTTTGGGAAAGTCTTACAGTAAAACAGCTTGCTGTACTTTCAGGCGTCTATGAAAATACACGATTTCGTGGCACACACTATAAGGGACTATATGATGCGATAGAGGCTTTGGAGGATCTGGGGTACATAAAAACAATCGGCCTCGATAAAGAAGACCACAAAGCGCCATTCAGTTATTGCATTAAAGGTATCAATACTGATAAAGATAAGTATTTTCTTCTCCCCGTTGATGAGTATTTTTATGTTGCGGATGTTATTTCTAAATACGATTCTTCAAACGTTAAAAAGGACACGGCATGGAGAATCTATTGTTGCTTTAGATTTTATATGAATATTTGGCAGCGTACTTATGATAAAAAATATCCGGCGTGGGTTGGAAGATTAGACAGTGTGTTAAACTGGCTTGGAATGTCGCAGAGAACATTTAGCAGATTTATGTCTGATATGCAAGATAACGATTTACTGTTTGTGACTTATGGAGCACAAATGGTTGGTATTGATGGCTTTGGAAAGCGCAGTGATACAATCGTTGTATTTCCATTTTTGGCAGGCAATGTAAACTTGACGCATATTACAATGTTGATAGAAGTGCGTGTTAGAGACAAAAAGGGATTAAGTGGATGTACTTGGTATAAACCTGGATACCGTGTTTTAAAGAAAGATAAGCCAGAAGAATTGAGCACTGCTACAGCAAATATTACAATCGCTGATATTGACGAAGCTACAGAACAAAATAGTCAGAGCATTACTGATGACAAAAATGATGAAGACGAAGATATTTTTTAACGAACTAACGCCCAACGGGGCGATGATATAAACAGAACCGCCGCGGCGGGCAGGAAAGGCAGGTAATGCGCCATGCGTGTGTGATGGTCAGGCTTAACGTATATTACAAAATGTACAAAATGAAGGAGGTACGCTGTTTGAATATTAAGCGTGCAGAGACAAAATTGATTTTGATGCAGGCCGCGCTGGATGCGTGGAATATGTTCAAGATGATCGTGTGGGCTATATGTGCGATTGCAGCGGTCGTGGCCGTGGGATTGGGGGTGAATTGGCTGTTTGCACTGGCGTTATTTGTTGGTGTGCTGTTGGTGGCAGGTCTTGCGTGGGCTGTTGTATACCGCTGGTGCTTTGACAATGGAGCGCTGAAGCTGGAGCAGGTAGACCCGGACGAGAACGACAATGGAAAGGGGGACGAGTAATGTTTGCACCCCCGTTGTATGTAGTACGGAAGTTTCCGCTTTCCTTTATTATAAGCAACAACTTTAACATCCAGCTTGACCCGGATGAGGAAAAGCGCTTTCAGGTAAAACAGGGAGATAACATGCTTTTCCGACAGGTACGGCTGATTACATATGAGACCGATAAGTTCAACCGCTTTGTAGTGTTTGTGAACTGTGTGGGCGGGCAGAACAAAAAGAAAGAGATGACGCGGCTGATCCACCACGGGTTCAAGGTTGGCAAGCAGGAATTTGTGGTGAGTGAGCGCAGTGCCAGCATGGTACGGCAGGGCATCCTGAGTTTTGTGGACAGACGGATTGCCAAGGAGTTGGATAAGCGTATCACGATGGGAATAACTTTTGATAAGACGATTTTGCAAAAATACACAGCATATCGTGGCTTGTTCTTTTCTAGCTGCCACTGCATTGAGGACTGGGTTCCGAACATAGTTATCGTCCCGGACTGTTATTTGACTATCAAAAATCAGCATATTAACTATGTTTATGATAAGACTGTAAAATTCAAGGATAAAAACACTGGCAAGGATAGAGAATGGACGCAAAAAGATATCTCTGACAAGATGACGGACATCGAAATCAACGCTTTTGATGGATGTGGCATTGCACATCCGGCTATCATGGAAGAAATTCGTCGCAGAATCGGTAGCGATACTCCCATTACAAGTTTCATAGGGCGTGCGCCATTTTTGAAGGGAATGATACATCAGTTCGACTACGAGACATTTTTTGCAGATCGTGGTGTGCGATTCATTACTGATATCTGGGGAGTACAACATGACGTAAGTCCGGGAGCAGAACCGCTGATGATATGTTTGGAGTCTATGTATAAAGGCTACAAATATTTTAAGAAAACCGGCACGATTGCGGACTGGGAGGAGTATTGGTATCAGTTCCGTAAATATAATCATTGTTTTGGTGTTGCAAAGTGGAATTTTGACGCAGAAACAGAACCGCTCATGACCAGAGGAAATTATCAAATATTGCAGGACTTGGACTTGACATATGACGAGTTCAGGACATTAGCAGATGACAGTATTAACTGGTTTGAAAAGATAACGGATGGTAATCCTGTCTACACATATTGTTTCTTAGGCATGAAAGCAGATAAGCATAAGGCGTTAAATGATTATTGCGCGGCGATCCTTAAAAATCCGGAAATGATGAATGAGGACGGTGTGCGTAGCTATATCGTAAATCTGCTTGGTAAGTACCGTGACGAAATGAAATGTGGAAAGCTTTGGTTAAAAGGTTCGTTCTGCTTCCTTGTCCCCGATCTTATTATGCTTGCAGAGCATATTGGCGGGTTGCCATTGGTTGGAGCATTACAGGCGGATGAGTTCTACAGGTTCAACCGTGACGGACAACTGTTTGGTGAGCATCTTATTGAGCGCAATCCTCATATCTGCAAAAGTGAGCACGTTATTTTAAAAGGTGTTACGAATGAGCTGCTTGATAAATACTGTAGTCATTTGGTGAATACTTGTATGATAAACGTTCGGTCGATTACGCCGCAGCGACTGAACGGCGCGGATCAATAGTGGTTCGGGGCTGTGGTAACACAGCATTTGGAACGGTGTGAACCCTTCATCAGGGGTGTGGCCTAATCAGCTGCTAACAGGGGATGCCTAAAGAGGGAGAATCCTGTGGTTTATAAAAACAATATTATCTGATAGGAGGTGTATTATGGCTGTTGATTTTAAAATTGCCAATTATTACGGTTTAAATTATAAAATATTCTCTGATGGCACTATCGTTGGACCAGAAAGAGGAATTGTTAAACAACGAGAAAATGATGATGGGTATATGGAAGTGACACTTGGAACAACAAAGAACAGGCACTCAAGAGTAAAAGTACATAGAGTTATTGCAGAGCAATTTGTTCCAAATCCACTTGGGTTACCAGAAGTAAATCATATTGACTATAACAGGAAAAATAATAACGCAAATAATTTGGAATGGACAACACATCAGGAAAATGTACGCCATTCAGCAAAGGTTGGTCATTACGCGAATAAGTCTGGTGAAGACAATGGAAGGGCAAAAATAACACAAAACGATGCCAACATTATTCGTTCATTATACCATAGTGAATACAGAATATGCGATATATCGAAAATATTAGGCATCAGCGATCATATCGTAAGTAATGTGGTCCACGGATTAACTTGGAATTGATATTTTTAATTGTTTTTATGAACTGCATCGACTATCCGGGATGAGTGTACCGGAGAACGGCCGCTATTGATACGCGGTTGGGAGCGCACCGCTGCCGGAAACGGTAGAAGATATAGTCAGCGCCTGCAAAAAAACAACGTAGGTGTGTACGACGGCGATTTGGTCCTCGTGTTGGACAACAAAACTATGATGAAGGGAGTTGATAGAAACGCCACTATTACGATTGATATTGACGATAAAGTATGTGCGTTGGTTGAGGCCGATACACCACAGAACAGAACAGCATGTATTATTAGAAGTCTGAAATCGCGTATTGGTGAAATTTCTAACTTTGCCTCTGCTTATCATAATAAGGCAATCACGAACGAGGAACAGCGCAAGAGATACGATACATACATAAATTTGTTGAGCGTCTCGAATGGAAAGGAAATCGATGCGGCAAAAACCGGCGTCCATTTCAAGATTCCTCGCAATATAGAAAAATACGGTCGTCCGCTGCCGTATTTTATGAAGTACGCAAGCCCGTACTACAAGCGGATGAAAAAACTGAGTTGTGCTCACTCTAACATGAACATGCTGTGCTTTGAGCTTGAGCGCTGGGAAAACACGATCCGCAAACGGCGCATGAAAAAGTTTGACTGGAGGATCATGTTTGATGAAGAGATTGGGTATGACCAGGAACACTTTGACGCTATTGAGTTGATATTTTGCGAATTTTACAAGCTGTGCAGAGATTTGGCGGAGCTGAATCACCAGTGCAGACACTACGAAACGTACAAAGATATTTTGAGAGAACAGAATATTACGAAAGAGATCGCTACGAATTTTGAGGTAAACTGGCAGTATTACTACAACATTTACCGCAGCCGGTGCCAGCAGATCGTTCCAGATGTGCGTGAGCTTGCAAACATCTGTGTGGTGTTGTGCTATGACAAGTATAAGAGCCGCAACAAAAAGTTCATGTGGCAGATGGCCGGTAAGGGTGTAGTAGAGAACATCAAACAGGTAAACATCTGCCTTCCGCAGGAGTGCGATGACGGCGAATACGAGTACCTTGGAAAGCGTTATACGCTGGCCCCTGTAGAAAGCGACATCCCGGTAGAGTATATTGATGCAGAGCTTGTACCGGGAGGTGATTGCGATGTTTTATGATTTTTACTGTAACGAGAAGATGCTGCTTGATAATTACAAGAAGAATGATTTGGGAAACCGTGCGTTGAAGCGTGTAATTGGGCGCAGCGGAATGACGCCTGACAAATGCGCTGATATGTACCTTACGATGTTTGACAACAGTTTGAATTTGAACTACGACAGATATGACCTTGTAAGACATTTTGAGACCTGTGGAACGAAGACATGTGAGTTATTACAGATTGACAGTATAAAAGTATATAAACAAGACCTTGAATGGATCATGACACAAATTGAGACACACAATCTGAAGCAGAAAGAGCAACTTTGCCTGTTTGGCGTTGTGATGATGTGTAGGATTTTACATATGGACACGATAGATTTGACGACCGAGTTTAAGATCAAGCGGTTTTGCAGCTGTTTTGAATCGCACCTGCATGATGTAACCATCAGAAAGGGGAAGTGGTACGAGACTTATCACGCGCCGATAGGGATGGAGACGGTGAGCGATGAGTACGGCATTCTGCTACGGACGGACAGCGAACATACCGCGAAGAAGGTTGGCTGTTATTATACCTACGAGAATTATGATTTGAAGAATAATGAAGTTGTATACGAGATGGTTGTTACGCCTGACACAAATCGGCTGAACCTGTATGCTTTGTATCAAACGGTGGGGTTGAAAAACATACGGTTCTGCGTGAGCTGCGGCTGTGCGTTTACGGCAAGAGGGAACATGACAAAGTATTGTGACGATTGCGCCAAGATCATAAAAAGAGAACAGACAAGAGAAAGAGTACGCAAATACAGACAGCGGCATTCTACGATGTAACGCTTTTAAAATAAGGCAGTTTACAACGATTAAGGACTGATGACTTTAACCTGCCCAGGGCTTCGGCTTTGGGCGGGCTTTTGTTTTGTCCGATTTTAAAAGTTTTTTAAGGAGCGATGTTTGTATGATTACTATTTCTAAGGCAGAGGCAAAGATGATCCGTGAGAAGTTCCCACGTGCGCACATGGTTACGACCGTGCATAAGACCATGGTTGACGAGACCAGAGATGTGCTGAAGGCGCTTGTTAATAATGTTGATGCACAGCAGGCGCTGGAGGAGATGGAACGGGATGAACGCCGCCGTACCGCCCGTACTTTGGGTGATGAGGTGGTTGCATGAACGATTGGCCGAAATTGAGCGGTGAGACGGACGCGCAGTATGTGTACCGTGTTTGCCGCAGCAAGGATGAAATTGGTACATGGACTGACGTTGCAAATGTCATCAACACAACGCTGGGTTGGGATAAAGGTGAGTGTGCCTACCGCAAGACGTGGAAAGCATATCAGGACCTGCAACAGGTGAGCGAGGTTGATACAGCCAGCACGGAAGAGCTGCTGGAAAGCATCCGTGAGGAGCGGCGTGAGCTGGAGAAAGCTCGGGTCAAGATGCGTGATGAGCGTAACGAGGTCAGTCGGCTGCTTCGTGCAAAAGCGCGTGGTGAGAGTATGCGTGAGCTGATCGAGCGCCGCATTGATGCCTATGACCCGGCTGAGTATGCGCGTGTGGATGTGCTGCAGTGTGTAGGACAGGGCGACTGTGATCTGATCGTCCACCTGACAGATTTGCACGCAGGGATCCAGATTTCCAACTACTGCAACCAGTATAATCAACAGATTATGATGTACCGCCTGCGCAAATATGCTGGCAAGGTTACAGAAATCTGGCGGCGGCATAATGCTAAGAAGTGCTATGTTGTGCTGGGTGGTGATATGGTCAACGGAGCGATCCATGTGAACAGTCGTTTGGAAAACAATGAGAATGTGATTGACCAGGTTATTTCTGCCAGTGAGGCTGTGAGCTGGTTTGTGGCAGAGATGGCGAAGCTGTTCCTCGACGTTGAGGTATACAGCGTACCTGGCAACCACAGCCGTGTGTTCCCTAATAAAGAAGACAATCAGCACGGAGAGTATCTGGACAGGCTTGTGAGCTACTACGTACAGGCAAAATGTGCGCAGATTAACAACGTACATGTATGCGATGTAGATTATGACGGCTCAATGGTTCGATTTGCAGTGCGCACGCTGGATGTATTTGCTGTGCATGGAGACAAAGATACTCCTACAGGAGTAGTGAACAGCCTGACCATGATGACTGGCATGAAGCCCGACATTGTTTTGATGGGACACCGTCACACGAACGGGCTTACCACCGTGTATGACACGAAGGTCTACGAGAGCGGCTGCGTAGATGGGCCTGACAATTATTGTATGGATAAGCGATTGAAGAATAAACCGGAGCAGACAGTTTTGGTCGTCAATGACCTAGGGCTGGACTGCGCCTATGATGTAAAGCTGGATTAACCCAGCGGCATTTTTTAAGGGAAGGGAAGTGAGTTTTTGGAGGAGAATGTTAAGAAGCAGCCTGAGTTTTTTTGTAGCTATTCCAGCCGCCTGACAAATTTTTTGAAGGCGTATGGACTCAGCTACGAGAAGCGCGAGGTGAACGATATTACCGGCGCACCGTTTTGTGTGTTTAAGCGGACACCGAAGCTGCTGGCGATTGTGAACTATTGGAGTAACGGTGGTCGTAATCAGTTTGCTGATTTTGACGAAGACGGTAACCCAACAGAAAACAAGGTGGGTGATCCGTAATGGGACGACCCAAAGGCGCTAAAAACAAAGCGACGATTTTACGAGAGCACGCAGAGGCACAGGCGCGAATCCAGCGCATTATGGCGGAGGAGGACCAGCCGGAAGTGTTTTTCTGTGTGACATGTCATAAGAAATTTACACGCCAAAAGGATAACTTTTATCCGAGCCAAAGTCAGCTGTGGGCAGGAAACAACCACTTTATGCCGAGTTGCAAGAGTTGTGTTGACAAGTTGTACGACCATTATTGCAAGACGCTTGGCAATGAAGAGGATGCTGCAAAGCGCGTTTGTATGCGGTTTGATATGTATTACAACGACAAAATTTTCAGATCAACGGCAAATCGTGCAGCGAATCTTACCCGCATGGCTGCATGGGTCAAGCAGTTGAACATTGTACAGTACCGCAACAAAACCTTTGACGATTACCTGGAAGAAGTTAATGGCCGCATCATCAATGAGGTTGATGATAACTCCCAAGCTGTAGATGCCAAGGGGCGTGTCAGCCAGCGTATGCTTGATTTTTGGGGGACATCCATGAAGGATCAGGAGTATCTGTTCCTGGATAGAGAGTACAAAGACTGGACAACGCGGTACGAGTGCAAGACAAAAGCGCAGGAGGTATTGTTCAAGAATATCTGCATTGGTGAGCTTGCCTGTGAGCGTGCGGCCAAGAGTGGCGATGTCAAGGACATTAAAACGGCCAATGACAACCTGCAGAGCTTGCTTGGTTCAGCCAATATCAAGCCTAACCAGACAAACGACAATGCGCTTGCCGAGGCAAACACCTTTGGTACGCTGATTGAAAAATGGGAGAGGACAGATCCGATCCCTGAGCCTGACCCGGCGTGGAAGGATGTAGATGGTATTGGCCACTATTTCCGTGTGTGGGTGCTTAGCGCCTTGTGCGAACTGTTTAAGGTGAAGAACCCCTATAAAGAGGAGTATGACGCTGAAATGGAACGTTATACCGCGCACAAGCCGGAATATTACATGAATAACGATGAGCCTGATGAGGCCGCCGAAGCTGCAAAGTGAGGTGGTAGGTAATGGCTCAGAAAAGAACTGCAGAAGAAGTTGCAAATGACAAGGCTACGCAAATCATGAACGCGGTGGCGAAGTGGTGCTCTTTTTACAGGGCAAACCCGCACCGATTCTGTAAGGACTATTTAAACTTAGAGTTGCATCCGTTCCAGGTCGTCTTGCTTTTTATGATGAATCTGGCGACGAATTTTTGTTTCATTGGCTCGCGTGGTCTCGGTAAAACGTTTCTAACTGCCGTATTTATTGTTTATAAGGCGATTCTTTATCCGCACAGCAAAATAGTGGTTTGCGCAAAGGTTCGAAGTCAGGGTGCGCAGGTTCTTGAAAAGATAACCAAGGAACTTATGCCAATGTCTCCGCTATTGCGCAGTGAGATAAAAGATGTTGTCATCAATCAAAGTAAGGCTGAGATTACATTCCGTAATGGCAGCTTTATCGAAGTTGTTACAGCAAGCGATACCTCCCGCGGACATCGTGCTACGATTCTGGTCTGCGACGAGTTCCGTATGATCGACAAGGATGTCATTGATCTGGTCCTGCGTCGTTTCCTGACGGTTGCACGCCAGCCTGGTTATTTACGGAAGAAGCAGTACAAACATTTGCTGGAGCGACCTATTGAAATGTACTTGAGTTCAGCATGGTTTCAATCGCATTGGTCGTGGAAGCTGTGCCAGGACTATTTCTATAATATGTACGCCACAGATAAAAAATATTTCTGCTTCCGGTTCCCGTATCAGATGCCTGTAAAAGAGGGTATGTTGTCGTTAGAGCAGGTTGAGGATGAGATGTCCGAATCTTCGTTCAGCGACATTAAGTTCCGTATGGAGATGGAAGCCATGTTTATCGGTGTGACTGATGGCGGGCTGTTCAGCTTTGAAGATATCAATAAAGTACGCAATCTGAAGCAGGCATTTTATGCACCGGGCACTATCTTGGCAGGCAAATCTATTGAACCGCCAAAGAAGAAGCCTGGGGAGAAGCGTATTTTGACGGTCGATATTGCTTTGATGAGTTCTAAGCATAGCGATAACGATGCAACGAGCATTTTCTTAAACAACATGATACCGAGCAACAGTGGACGATATACCAGCAACATGGTATATACGGAAAACTGTGAAGGTATCATCACGCAGGACCTTGTGTTAAAACTGCGCCGCTATTTTAAATGGTTTGACTGCGACTACATCGGTATTGATGCCAAGGGCCTTGGTGCCCCGATCATGGACCTGTTGATGCATGAGTGTTATGACCCGGAGAGCGGAGAGATATTCCCACCGCTGAACTGCTGCAATAACGCTGATTTCCAGGATAGATGCCCAGATAAGACCGCGCCCAAGGTAATTTGGGCCATTATGGGCAGCGCACAGTTCAACAATGATGTGACGATTGCCCTGCGAAGCGGTATTCAGCAGGGACGTATCCGGTTCCTTGATTCCGAGTACGATTGCGAGGAGCTGCTGCGTGCGCAGTTCAAGGGCTATGACAAGATGACGCCGACAGAGCGTACCGCTTTACAGCTGCCGTTTATCAATACAGGGCTGATGGTTAACGAGTTGGTCAACCTTGATTATGAGGCGACAAACAACCTGATCCGTGTACATGAAAAGCCCGGCGCACGCAAGGACCGTTACAGCTCGGTTAGTTACAACTACTACATAGCAATGCAGGTTGAGCGCAGCATGGCAAAGAATTACGCTAAGACAAAGAAAATCGAAATAAACTTTAGGGCACCTGCCAGAAGGAGGGGTACATTTGACTATTGATTCAACGCAGAAAAAAGTGGCCGTGATGACCCCGGATGGCAAGCGCGACTATGTATCTATGACGGAGTTTATGGACAAGCTCCGCTATGCAAATATTTCACAAATCAAAGTCCGAGACCTTGAAAATAACAAGGACTATGCACCTACATACCGTAAGTATACAAAATCCCAGATTGTGACTTATCTTGGTAACCCGGCGAACTACGAGACGCAGCTGCGCCAGATGAGCCAGTACCTTTATAATATATCGAACTACTACCGCAGACTGATCCAGTATTTTGCGAGTATGTCTACGTTCAGCTATATTGTTGTGCCGTATGGCATTGACAGGACTAAGAGCGTGAACATGAACAAGTTCAAGAAGGGGTACTATGCAGTCATCAATGAGCTGGAGAAAATGAATATCCGGCACGAGTTTACACGAGCGCTGACGGTGGCATTTCGTGATGATGTGTACTACGGTTATGCGTGGGAAACGAATGACAGTTATACATTCCAGCAGCTGGACCAGGACTACTGCAAGATTTCCAGCATTGAGGACGGCGTGTATAATTTTGCCTTTAACTTTAGCTATTTTGATGCGAACAGTGAACGGCTGCCGAATTTCCCGCCGGAATTCACGACGATGTACAATGCATACGCAAAAGACTCCAGCTTGAAATGGCAGGAATTGAGCAGCGACAATACCGTTTGTATCAAAATTAACGAGCAGACGCATATTCCGATTCCGCCGTTTGTGAGCCTGTTCAGCGCATTGGCAGATATTGAGGACTACCGTGCTATCAGCAAAAATGCAAGCGAGGTCAACAATTACAAGGCTCTGGCCCTGGAAATACCAACCGGCGACGATGGTACATTCCTGATCGATTATGACCTGTGCAGGGACTTCTACGACATGCTGTGTAATGTTCTGCCGGAAAACATTGGTGCGTTTATGTCACCCATGAAGGTTTCCAGCTGGAATTTTGAAAAGAGCGGCGCTGTGAGTGGCAGCGATGATGTAGAAAAAGCCGAGGCGTCTATGTGGACACAGGCCGGTGTCAACAGTATTTTGTTTGGCGGCGGTGACAAAGACTCAGCTACATCGGTCAAATGGTCAACTATCAACGACCAGATGATTGTATTTACGGTGATGCGCCAAATTGAGCGCTGGATCAACCGCAAATTAAAGAGTGTTTCAACGGCATATAAGTTCAAAGTGAATATTTTGGATGTTACATATTTTAACCGGCAGGAGATGCATGACCAGTTCGTAAAGGACGGTCAGTATGGCTTACCGGTGCGCAGTGCTATTATGGCTACCAATGGTTACAGCCCCAGTGATATGGAAAACATGCTGTACCTTGAGAACGAAATGCTTGGCCTTGATAAGCTGGAAATTCCGCTTAAAAGCTCTAACACGCAGGGCAAAAACTCTGATGATGAGGGCGGCAGACCCACAAATGCCAGCAAGGGCAAAGACCTGAGCGATGCAGGCGAGGTTACGGCTGAGCATGACAGCAATGCAAATTCTGCGGGGTGATGATATATGAAAGAGGTAAAGATACGCGGGCGTGAACTGGCGGTTCATCTGAGCCTGAGCAGAGCTGTGCTGCTGCGAAAGGAAAAAGATTGCAGCGGGCATACCGTGTATGTGTATGCTTTATCTGACGAGGAAATTGCCGCGCTGAAGGAATATGTAAAAGAAAAGCAAAAACGAAACTACTACTGATTGCCTGTGCTTGTCGCGGGCATCTTTTTGATTTGCGGGGTGTGCGATATGGGAAACCTACTGAATCGCCTGCCTGTCACCTTTGAGAAAACAGGAGAAGTCAACGGTAAAGATACGCGATTTATCAATGTAACGATTGATGTTTTGCACACTGGCGACAACCTGAATGGTTCCACTTTCTCAAAAGAGGTGGTGGACACGGCACTGGAAAGCATTAAAAACACGCCGATTCTTGGATATATTGAGGAAAGTAAGGCGGGCGACCTTGATTTTAAGGGGCACGAGCACGAGCTGAAAATTGACGAGGACGGCATTCAATATGTATACTCCGGCAGCGCCTATGGCGTGATTCCGGAGAGTTGTAATGCCCGGTGGGTGAGCCGGGATGACGGAACAGGAACGATGCGCGATTATCTGCGCGTAGATGGTCTGCTGTGGACCAAGTTCGATGATTCCTGTGAGATCTTTGAGCGTGATGGCGTAAAGGCGCAGAGCATGGAGATTACGGCGCTGGAGGGAGATGTAGATGACCGCGGCTATTATGTCGTGAAAAATTTTGCATTTGATGGTTGCTGCATTTTGTCTACGACTGATCCACGCATTAAACCGGCGATGGTCGGCAGCGATGTGGTGGCAAATTTCAGCGCTGTTACGCTGGCAAGCCAGATCAAAGAAAAGCTGGACGAATACACAGCACTACAAAGTTCTCAATCCTCCAAGGAGGCTGAGATAGATAACTTTGCGAAAGGAGAAGGTGTTTTGGAGAAGAAAAATGAGATTCTTGCATCCTACGGCATCGATGCTTCTACGCTGGATTTCTCTTTGGAGGAAATTACCATTGAGGAGTTGGAAGAGAAGTGCAAGGAGATGTCTGCGGCTGCAGCAGAACCGAAAAAAGAGCCTGAAGCCGCGCCTGCACAGGAGCCTGCGGAACAGTTTACCCTGACGGACAACCAGCGTATGCAGGAAATTTGCGACGCTGTTTCCGGCGAGAAGTACACTGACCGCTGGGGCGATGAGTGCAGCCGCTACTGGCTGCAGGACGTGCAGGAGAATCGTGCGATCGTGATTGATACGCAGGACTGGAAGACTTATGCGCTACCGTTTGCCATGGAAGGCGATAATGTCAAGGTTGATTTTGACGGTAAAAAGCGCGTGAAAGTCGTGTACGAAGACTGGGAAGATGGCTCTGCTGAGCCTGAGTTGCCCGTGCTGTATGAGGCACTGTGCGACAAGGTAAATGCTGCCAAAGAGGAGGCTGAAAAGTTCAGCACGCAGTATTCCGAGGTCAAGACACAGTTCGACGAGATGCAGCCCAAGTATGATGCTTATGTTGCTGCTGAGGCCGAGGCTAAGAAGGTCGAGGAGAACGAGAAGCGCGAAAAGCTGTTTGCCATTATGGACAAGCAGCTGGACGGTGTCGATGAGTACACCGAGCTGAAGAAGAATGAGGACATGGAGTTTACTGCCCTGCAGGATGAATGCTACAAGCTGCTGGGCAAGAAGGCCACTGCCGAGTTCAGTTATGTTGCACCCAAAGAGAAGAAGGGTGAGATCGAAAAAGCACGCTTTGGCGTGAGCGGGGTCCAGATGCAGTCCGTCTCGGACAAATACGGTGACCTGTTTGAACGCTATAAATAATACGATAAACGGAGGAATTTAACTATGGCTAATGAAAAGCATGCTGTTGTGCGTCTGGATCTTATGTCCGGCACTACTGATGGCTCTCTGCTGAAGAGTGTCAAGGTTTACAAGAATGACAGCCCTGTTGCGATCGACAATGCGCGGCTGGTTGTTCTGGGTGAGCGCGAGGGTCGCGAGGTCTATAAGGCTACTGCCCCCACCGCTGAGTCCAAGCCGAAGGATCTGGTCCTGATTGCCAGCGAGGAGCTGTTCTATGATGAGACCCGCACCCACTATCTGACTGAATGGGTCAATGAGGCTGGCAAGGTCTGCCGCGGCTATGTCCTGCACAACGGCGACGATTTCAGCGCTACTGCTGAGGCTTTCGACAAGGCTCCTGAAAAGGGCAAGTTTGTTGGCTTTGCCGCTGATTCTACGAAGATTGCCGTTCAGGAAGCTGCTGACGACAAGACCTTTGGTAAGATCGAGAGCGTCGAGAAGACTGGCTGGGGCAACGGTGCCTACGAGTATTTCGAGATCCGTGTTTCTTTCTAATCACGGGTTAGGAATAACTAATACATGACATTTACGCGCTGTCCATCTTGTTTGGTCAGCGCTTTCCATTTAGGAGGGTTTTACTATGGAGATTGATAACAAGCTCATCAACCTTGCAGTCGATAGCTATTTTGGCCGACTGGGCAAGGAATACAGCGTTGCTGACAGCCAGGAAGTTCTGCGCAAGGCTCTGCTGGAGGCCAACAACAGCAAGTCCACCATCGACCTGAAGGCAATTCGCGATGGCAAGTGCAGCAACCTGTTCAGCATCATCGAGGTCGTCGTTGAGAAGGTCAGCGAGGAGGGCCTGAAGGGCGACGAGTTCTTCACCCAGTTTATTGAGGATCGCAATCTGGCACTGGGTGACAGCAACATCTTCCACACGAAGAAGGATTGCCTGCTGACCGTTGCTGACGTTGCCGAGGGTACGCAGGGCATTCGCCGTCAGCGCCTGGAAAGCGGCTCTGATGTCATGATCGCCACCCAGCTGCAGGCTATCAAGGTTTACGAGGAGATCAACCGCGTGCTTGCTGGCCGTGTTGACTTCAATGACCTGATCCGTCTGTGCTCTCAGAGCTTTACCCGCCATGACCTGGACGGTGCTTATGCCGCTTTCGGCAGCATGATCACTGGCCTGCAGGCCCCGTACATGCAGACCGGCACGATGGATGCTGACAAGCTGCTGGATATGGTCGAGCATGTTGAGGCTTCCACCGGTGAGTCTGCTATGATTATCGGCACCAAGAAGGCGCTGCGCAAGATTCCTGACATTGATGGTTCTGACAGCCGCAAGGAGAGCCTGTATGCTATGGGCTATGCTGGCAAGCTGGCTGGCACCCCGCTGATTTCTATGAAGCAGCGTCACGAGATCGGCTCTACCAAGTTCATCCTGCCTGACGACACCCTGTATGTTGTTGCTGGCGACACCAAGCCCATCAAGCGTGTTACTGAGGGCGGTGTTACCATGCTGCAGGGCGATCCGATGAAGAATGCTGACCTGAGCCAGGAGTTCCTGCTGATGAAGCGCACCGGCATTGGCATTATCATGGATCGTGACTTTGGCGCTTACAAGTTCTCTTGATAGATAGAGGATCTGATATAAACCGGCTGGATAACTGGCCGGAATTTTTAATGTGAATGTTTGGAGGTATTGTTTTGGCAGTTAAAAAGATTACGAATAGCACTATGGTCGAATGCAAAAACGGCGTACATGGTCCCCTGATTTATATTTCCAGCCGCACGGCAGGATATATGATCGAGTGGGAGGAATTTGGCGAGGTTCAGGAGATCGAGTACGGTGAGCTGGTTGCCATGCGTGGTTCACAGCCGCGTTTCTTCCGCGACAACTGGATCCTGATTGAGGATGCAGATGTCCTGAAGGCGCTGGGTGTCGCACAGCATTACCGTAACGCACTCACGACAGAAAACTTTGATGATGTGTTTAGCTGGGATGCTGCAAAGATCCGCAGCGACGTGGCAAAAATGAGCGACGGCATGAAGGATTCTATCCGTATGAGAGCAAAAGAGCTTATCAAGGCGGACAAGATCGACAGCCGCAATGTCATCAAGGCACTGAACGAGGTTCTGAACTGCGACCTTGAGGAAGAGGTGCAGCTTGATGCCAAAAAGCCAGCCAAAAAAACCGTGGAAGTGACGACCATTAAGTAACGGAGGTGTGACCTATGGGCACCAAATACGAGGAAATTTTTGAGCGTTATCGTGCCCGGGTTCGCAACTACGAATTCTTGGACTTTGACGCAATCACACGGTTGGAATACCAGAAAGATTTGCTGACGCTGGCGATTGGCGATTTTGAGGAAATTTGCAAGCAGGACTTAACGGATAGGGAAGACGATATCCTGGCGTTTAATATCACACTGACAAATCGTGAGAAAGATATTTTGGCACTGGGAATGGTACTTCATTTCGTTGAACCGTTTGTGTACAACACGGATGCCTTGCAGAATGCTTTGAACACCAAGGATTTCAGCTTATACAGCCCGGCGAACCTGCTGGAGAAAATGACAGATTTGATGACTACGACGGAGCACCGCCTGCGTGGCGAGATCAACCTGTATTCCTTTAGAAACGGTGAGATTGCCGGACTGACACAGTGAGGTGGTACACATGAACTATGACATGTATGCCGCCATGTTGGGCAGACCCGGTACGAGCCGCCGCGATCGTATTATCCAAAAATCAAAGCACGACACGCTCAAAATGGGCCCAGACTCGCCAGCATATAAAGAGGTCGAGATTGATGGAATCAAGCACCATATGGAGATTATCTCCAGCACGGTAACGAACCAGAAGGTCATTAGGACCATGCCGGGTGATGATTTTGAGATCGGGCACATTATGCTGTGGAGTAAGAGCCATTGGCTGATTACGGAGCGTGATGCTGATGATGAGATTACGGTGCGCGGCAAAATTGAGCTGTGTAACCGCAGTATTCAGTGGCAGGACGTAGAGACCGGCGAGATCGTGACCCGTTGGGCCGTTGTGGATAAGCCGTATTTCTCGAACCTTTCTGAGAATAAGCTGATGACACTTTCCAGCCGTGAGTTCCAGGTGAAGATCCCCTACGATGAGGAATCTGCGCTTTTGGACGTAGATAAGCGGCTTATGCTGGAAGAAATCAACGGTCAGCCAAAGACATACCGTATTACCTGTGTGGATGGTATGACAAAGCGCTATGACCGCGACAACCAGCAGACTGGTTTCTTGGTGCTGAACCTTGAGCAAGACCAGTACAACCCAGACACAGATAATGGCGACAAGATGCTTTGTGACTATGATGAGCCGAAAAAAGTACCGGACACGGGCGATGTGGCTATCAAATACGCAGGGAATGCAAAAGTGCGCATTTGTGGGCGCGGTAAGGTGTTCCACGCGACACGCGACGGAAAGCCTTATGCCGGATGTGTCTGGACCATTCAGCCCGATAAGAGCACGTTAAATGAAAAGGTATATTTTGCCAATTCGACGATGTGGAACCGCGTGGATGGAGACAGCTGCCGTGTTTCGGCTGTTGATGATAAGACTTTGAATGGGCACACAGTTACACTTACGGTGCAAGCACCTGACGGGAATAGCCAGGACAGCGTGGTAATAAAGGTGGTGGATGCATGAATTTGAACGAACTTGGTGCGTACAAGCACAAAGTAGCGTCGATTTTTGCAGATGATCCCGATATTATCGACGTGTTACTTGGCCCTGTGGATGAGGATGCTGATACCGATGAAATGCTGTTAGGAAACGACCCGGACTCTTGCGGCCATATTTTTGAGTACGAGTATGTTGACGACACTAACGAAACAACTGATACGTACCTGTGCATGGAGACTGTGGTTGCAAAAGCGCCCACAACAACTGCATACCGGGTATACCTGTACATATTTGCGTATTGCCACAAAAAAATTATGCAGAGCTATAAACGAGAGGGGACGGTTGGCACCAGAGTGGATATACTGGCTGCCGACGTGGATAAGCTGTTGAACGGAAGTAAAGATTTTGGCATTGGTAAGCTGAACCTTGTCAGTGATGAAGTTTACAAGCCAAACAACAAATATTACGGACGCTGCATTTGCTATGAGGCTGTGGATTTTAACCGGAGGAATAGCAAATGAAAGTACCCTACTTTGAGCTTTTGAACCCAATCGGGTTCCAAGTGGAGACAGTTGGACGTATCCATTCCCCGCACCTTAGAGACATCTGTATAAAGGGGTATAACACCTACCAATACGCATTATCGCTGTTGTTGATGACGCCGAAGGATTTTGTAGAGCGCTTGAAATTGCTGCTGAAACACGGCGGGCAGGAAATGCCAAATATCACGCCGGAAGAAATTGACCAGTTGGATATTTTTACCCTGCTGACATTGGAAGAAGGAACCAGAGCTGATGTGATCTCGGCTCTGGGCTTTTTTATTTCAGAGCCAGTGGAGTATGAGCCAACGCACCAGTGTTTTCTTGTGAATCCGGCGAAGGATGAAGCCGGGGCTTTTACAGTGGATGGTATTATAAACGCCAAAAACTGGACGCTTGTATGTGATGTTTGTTTGCGGTGTGCTTACATAGACCCGCCGAAAGAAAAGAAAGAACACAAGTACAAGGACGAGAGAACGCGCAAAAAGTTTGAAGAGTTCTACCGTAAGAAAGCGGAGTACGAAAAAAACCAGCGCGGCGGCAAGAAGGCTGATCCGGACTATGAGCTTGCGAATATTATTTCGGCTTTGGCAACGTATCACGACAGTTTGAATATGGCCAACATCTGGGATTTGACGGTGTACCAGGTGCATGACACTTTTAACCGCCAACGAATCAAACAAGTCAACGACATTTCTGATTTTAACTACAGCGTGTGGGGTGGGAAGGACCACCAGATAGACAGCTGGTTCAAGAAGATGTCGTGATGGATAAAAACAAACAAATTAAACAGGAGGCTACTACTATGGCTATGAATCCTAATATGGCTAACCGTGAGGTCATGAACCTCGTTCTGCTGGACTACAAGACCAAGGTTCCTTACATGAAGATCGACTTCGCCAACGTTTCTACCACCAACTTCTCTGCAAACCGTGTGTATGCTAAGGGTGGCTGGGGTGCCCCGAACCGCGTTGGTTTTGATGGCGAGCGTACCGGCACGCTGCAGATCGATACCCAGATCATGCCCGCCAAGCTGTTTGCTCTGCTGTCCGGTAAGGACATTGCCAAGACTGCTACCGTGCTGAAGCGCGAGGAGCTGACTGGTACTGCCGATGGCATTACGCTGTCCGAGACCCCCAAGACCGGCACTGTCCAGGTTTTTGCTGCCGGTGACGACTGCGGCACCCCGATCTCTGATACCAATGTTACCGAGAAGAAGGTTACTGCTACCGGCATTACCGAGAACAAGAACTATGTTGTTTACTACTACCTGGAGAAGGCCAAGGGCGTGCAGAGCATCAAGTTCGACGCTGACACCTTCCCGAAGGCTTTTGAGATCCGCGGCGAGATGCCCTTCAAGACCGAGGACGAGGAGGAGGTCATGTGCGATCTGGCCTACTACAAGGCACAGCCGCAGGCTACCTTTAACCTGGCGTTCCAGAACACTGGCGATCCGACCACTGTGTCCATCACCTTTGACTGCTATGCCAACCAGGACGGTGACATCTACGAGATGACCTTTGAGGACGGCACCGGCGAGGAGTAATTTCCTTGACCGATTAAGAAAACCCAATAAGCAGGGGAGCTGAAAGGCTCCCTTGTTTATTTTTAGATTTGGAGATGAGAAGAATGGACGAAGTAAAGTTTGTTGAGACCGCGGCGACTGAGACTGCTGCTGTGGCAGTACCCAAACGCAAAAGCAAGAAGGCTAAGATTGAGCCTGTTGCCGTTGATAGTTTTGATTCTGAACCGGTCAGCGCCCCGGTTGTGAGACTGCCCGAAATGAAGTGCGGTGTAGTCGTGTACCACAACGAGCATACCGGAGCGCTTGGTTTTGAGTATGAAGGCCGCGGCTATCAGATCCCCGATGATGGGCTGAACTACAATGTCGGAGATCCTATCGACTTCATGATCGTTGACGGGAAGGTCATTCTCTGTGTGGTCTAAGTATCATGTGTCTGCCCGGGAGGACCGGACTTACGATGGTATCATGTTCGACTCTAAGGCAGAGATGGAATATTACCGGGATGTTGTGCTGCCTCTGGCTGCCGCGGGGGAGATAGTGCAGTATGAACTGCAAAAGTCGTTTGTGTTACAGCCAGGGTTCCGGCACGATGGAAAAGCTGTGCGTGCAATTACTTATGTGTGCGATTTCTACCTTATTTATAAGGATGGGCGAAGCGAAGTGATTGATGTTAAGGGCATGGCAACACCCGAAGCCAAACTGAAACGCAAGATGTTTTTGTATAAGTACCCGGAGGAGAATTTGCTCTGGGTTAAGAAAAGCGGAAAGCACTGGAAAGAGTGCTGATTGAAGGGAGTTTGTTATATGGAAATCAAGAAGAATATCACCGTGCAGGAGCGCGTGGACTTTGTGAATTTTGTTGTGGGCAGCTGTGAGGTGGAGAATCGCCATGTTCCGGCACTGTTTGATTATGCATGGCGTGCTGGCGTTGTAAAGTATTTTGCACCGGAGGCATGGGAGAAAATTGGCAATGACCAGGATGACATTTGTGATTTTGTGTACAGCCGTGATGGCATTGAAGTTGTAGAACACCCGGACATTGCCGAGGTCACCGCTGGCCTGTATGAGGCTTGTCAGGAAGAGATCAAGAACCGCCGCGAGGAGTATATGGTTGTTTACCGCAATGTGGCCCACCCTGACCCGCTGGACCGTGTGGCTGAGGCGTTTGAGGAAATCGCCAGCGGCATCAAGAACTTGAGCGACCCGGATATGCTGGTGGAGATTGCTAAGAAGGCGGGGTTGACGGGAAAGGAACCGGAGCATAAGGAACCTGTGGTTCTGGATGTTGTGAAGAAGGAGTGATTGCGGGTGGCGAAAACAGTAAATTCGATTGCAGCATTACAGAAAGAAATGCAGCGGCGTATCAATATTGCGCTAGAAGGTGAGGCCAAACAGGTTGTTGAGGATACCATGAAAAAGCATGTGCAAAATGATGTGCTTGGTGCTTATGAACCGGTAATGTATGAACGGCGCGGCAGCGGCGGTATTGATGATGAGACTAACATCAAAAGTACCGTGCGTGACCATGTTTTGACTGTTAAGGATGTTGCACCGTTGGAAGGACCGCGTGTGCCTGGGTATACAGCCAGCCGAGCCAGCCAGACTGAATTTGCAAAATTGCTGGAAGGATATGGCAAAGGCATTGCTAACCCATGGGGATCCCGCTATACAAATTGGCGTAAGCCACGGCCGTTTGTTACAAATGCGAAAGAAGAAGTGGCGCGGTCAAATAGCCGAGCAAATGCAAAAATAAAAAAAGCTATAAAGAAACAGTTTCCTGAATGATTTGTTTGGGCAGAGGCTTCGGCCTTTGTCTTGAGCGGTTAGCTATAAATAACTGTTGAAGAGAAAGGCCGAGGGCCATAGGAGGTATAGTATGGCAGAAGATTTAAGTATTAAGGTAAAGGTTGAACCGGATGTAAGCGATCTATCAAACAAGTTAAAGACCGCTGGAAATGGAGTTGCACCTATCCCTGTTAAGATTTCTTTAGCAAACATTGGAGACATTAAGAATAAGATTGCGACACTTAGCACAACTGTTGATGTTGGTGTAAATGTCAAATTAAATAATACTGTAGACCTCAATTCTATTGCATCGAACTTAGATGGCAAGGATATTGAGATTTCGTCAAAATTAAAGCTTGATGCATCAGATATTCAGAAAGAGCTTAACAGGATTGGGAAGACACTTAAACTGAATTTAAAGGTTAATGATGACAGCGGTCTAATTGACAAACTTGAAAAATCCTCGAATGCGGTACGTGAGTCTGCAAACAAAATCCAGCAGGCTATGAATATCAAGTTGAAAGATGGATTTAAGGTTACGGAAAAAACTGTCACATCTTTGAGTTCCGGGCTTGAGAAAATCAGACTGAACATTGGGAAGATTAAGGATACCAGTGAAAAGAACAGGCTGCAGAAAGATTACGACGCCCTAAAATCGAATTTCGATACAATGCTTACCGGACGAGAGATTTCCGTTTTGGATTTTTCCGGTATTCAGAGCGGTCTTACGCGCCTGACGGAGCAGTGTGGAGATGTGCTTTCGGCTGAGAAAACGGTTTCGGATGAAGCTACTACGATGAAGAAGTCACTGGAGAATGCTCTATCCGGCATCAAAGACAAGTTTAGCCAGACGGATTACAAGGGTCTTGGCGGAGACGAAGCTATTAAAGCCATCAAACAGAAGTTCAATCAGCAGATTACTGCGGCTAATACTGCGATAGGCGAATATAATAACGATCCTACCGCGACAAAATATGAAGCAGCGAACAAAGCACTGCAAGCACTTGTATCTACGCAGAATGAGCTGAACAGCACAATTAACACAACTGTTGGCGAGAGCGATAAACTGCAGAAACGGTTTGAGGCTGTTGATAATACAGCAACAAGTATACAGACACGGTTTGCTGGGGTCGATTTCGGACGGTTCGTAGATGTGACATCCGTCAAAACGGCCAGTGAAGATTATACCAAAAAACTTGAAGCCGTTGATGCTGCGCGGACGGCGTTGAATAAGAATTTCTCATCAGAAAATGTTGATGCGTATGATGCGGCTGTAAAAGCACTCGGCGATAGCCTGAACGACCTTGTACAAAAGCTGACGAAGGCGAGGTCTGCACTATCTGGGTTTGATAATATTGAGCGCCGGTATAATACGGCCATGAAGAAGAATACCACAGCACAAAATGCTGGGTATGCAAGCCTTATGAACCCGGAGTCTTTGACAAATTTGGAGTCTGCTTGGGCAGTAGCGAAGAAGGCACGCGAATCTTTTGAAGCTGATATGTCTACGCTTAATCTTAAAGCGTATGACGATGCGATGTATGAGCTGGATCAGAGCTTGCAGGCATTTTCGAGCAATGTAAATAAAGCCAAAGGGAGTTCTGACAAAGCATTTGATGCGTTGCCTGGCAAGATTACAGCACTCGGTAAGCAGATGCAAACACTGCAAGAAAGCACCCCTGAGACTGATGAAGTCAAGGCTGTTTTGGCGATGTATGAAGCTGTATACAAGCGACTCGTGCAAATAAACGATGTTTCAAAAAATACTGGCGTGCGCAATTATGAAGAATTAAATAGTGCATTTAAAGATTTTGAGTATGTAGGCACGAATGTTAATAGTACGATTAGTAGCTTAGACGATTTGATGAAAGTGCTAAGCGCTAATGCAAGAAGTGCAACACATTCTGTCAGAGAATTTAATGCGGAAGCAAAAAAGACTCGCAACACAAATACATACGAAAAGAGTATGCAGAATACGATGTACACTGCGCAGCGGTACTTCAACAACAATAGCAAGATCTCTACGAATACTGAGGCGTATACTCGGTTTGTTGACTTCTTCAACACTTACGATGAGAAGATCAAGAGTAAGATGTTTACGCAGGAAAACTCCAACCAGATGTCTAAGGATTGGTCTGAACTAAAGAAGTATATTCAAGATGCCGGGTTAGAGACGGACAAGCTGAGCGTCAAGCTCAAGAAGCTGTTTGAGGTCAACATCAAGAGCCAGCTGGCAAATCAGGTGATCAATGCGTTCCAGCAGGGGCTGCGTCAGGTGTATCAGAATGTTGTGGACATTGACAGCGCCATGACCGAGCTGAAGAAGGTTACGGATGAGACGAGCGGAGCATATAGTAAGTTCCTGAGTGAGGCCGGAGATCGAGCGAAGAATCTTGGTGTTAGCATTAGCGATGTTGTAAATGCTACAGCTGATTTTGCCAGACTGGGGTATAACCTAGAAGATGCAACGCAGATTTCAGATTCTGCTGTCATGTTCAAGCAGGTAGGCGACGGTGTACAGAGCATGGATGATGCAACATCTGACATTATCTCTGCAATGAAAGCATTCAACATTGAAGCTGACAAATCCTTAACGATCACAGATCGCTACAATGAAGTGGGTAATAGCTTTAGTATAACTTCTGCAGGGGTGGCGGAGGCATTGAAGCGTTCGGCCTCGTCTTTGCATACTGCTGGAAACGACATTGATCAATCGATCGGTATGATTGTTGCTGCTAACGATGTTGTCCAGGATCCAGACTCCGTAGGCGCTGGGCTGCGTGTGATTGCGCTTAGAATTCGTGGTGCCACGTCCGAGCTTGAATCAATGGGTGAGGAAACTGACACTGTGGTTAAGAGCACAGCCAAATTGCAGGCTGAAATCAAGGCCATATCTGGTGTGAATATTTTGGAAAGTGACAATGCCACATTCAAATCTACATATCAGATCATGGACGAACTATCTGCTAAATGGTCACAGCTGTCTGACATCCAAAAAGCCACCCTCACGGACAAAATTGCTGGCAAAAACCGCGCAAATATTTTCTCTAGTATGATGGAAAACTGGGAAGACGCCAAAAAGGCAATGGAAACTTCTAAAAATAGTGCAGGCAGTGCAACCAAGGAGTTAGACACCTACCTTTCTAGTATCGAGGGCAAGCTGTCCAGATTCCAAGCCACCTTCCAGTCCTTCTCGTCCGATGTGCTTGATAGTGGAGTTGTTAAAGGTTTTATTGATATTGGGACGGCCGCGCTTGATTTCGCGGACGGATTAGTTAAAGCGGGAGATGCAATGCCGACGATTCTTACGGCGTTGTCTGCAGTTGCATCTATGACAAATACCAAGGTCGGTGTAAATATGCCCACTTACGCAACGGGAATAGCTGCGTAGGATGCAACCTTGGTGTACAAATACCCAAATTGCTGGGAAAGGCTAAGAGCCGTGTGACCAAAACAGTGGAGTAATCCAATGTGACGGTGCCGAAAGGCTGAAAAAACAACACGGATGCGATATGCTGAGAGAAAAGCTGTAGTCGCGTAAGTTGACATAAAATATTAAAGGCCGCTGGCCCTGTGCGGTGCCAAAAACAGGGCGGTGATTGATTTTGAGGTGGAGGTGTGGTATGATAGATTCTGATAAGAGAAACATGATCGGATGGAGCGAAGAAGCCAAGGAAAATGCTAAATGGGCAGAGGATCATATGGGAGAACTAACCGCAAAATATGGAAGCGGGTGGATCTTGGTTCTGAACCAAAAAGTCATTGCCTGGGCACCTTTTGTAACATGGATGCCTTTAGATAAGATGGGGAAATATGATGATTCAGTTTGTTGCGAATTGCATTGGTAAGCATAAGCGAAATTTCACGAAACAAGAAGGCTCAACGGGGAAATTTTCTGTTTTTAATGAACAAGCATCGTTTACAAAGAGGTATAATTGCTCCCATAAAGTTTTAAAAGTAATTGTAACCATCTCAGCAAACGGGAAAAGCAAACAGGTAGTTTCAATAATTGATACCGGGTGTACAAATACATCTATCCCGCACAGCGTTGTAGAATTTCTCGCCTTAACACCTAGTGGATACCAAAAAATGAGTGCAGTAAACAAAAGTTATGTTTGCAATTTTTATATTTGCAGTATGATTATTGAGGACCAGATCCAAATTGACAATGCTGTGCTTATGGAACTACCTCAGCTGGAAAGCGAAAGCGAAACAGAAACTCCTACTGCAAACGAAGAAATGATTCTTGGTATGGATATATTGTCTAAGTGTGATTTTGCAATTACAAACCAAAATGGCAACACAGAATTTTCCATGGCTTATCCCTCCAAGCGCAACCTTGATTTTACAAAAGAATAACCGTAGGGCGGCACCTACGGCGAAAAAACTACCCGCTGTCATAATGACGGCGGGCTTTAATATTTTATGTCAGCTTATGCGGCGGCAGTGCTAAGTCGCGCAAACAATGCTTAATCAGCAGCCGGAGACCCGTGCAGTTTACTGCACAGATGGAGGGTGTGACCTCTGGGGTTTTGGTTCATCGACTGTATGGGTAGCCCTATTCCACGGCTTAGGCCGGATGAGAGGAAAGACAGTCAGAACATCGTGGGAAAGCCACGAGAAGGTTATAAAAATACGAGACCGTCCCACACGGAGCGGCCTTTTGTTGTTTTTGCACTTGACAGCAAGTTCAGTTGAACTTATAATAAGTAGTACAACAGGTTCAGTTGAACTTCTAAAAGGAGTGCTATTTATGGAAGAAATCAGTCTTGATGGGTTTTCGTTGGTTAATTTAACCGCCGCGTCTACATTACATCAGAAGCGACTTGTATTGGAATTGACACAACAGCAGGTTGCAGATCGCGCCGGGGTTGATATTCAACAATATCGCAAGTTTGAATCTGGGGCAAGAGATATTCGCAGAGCATCGTTTGATGTGGCCTGCAGGGTGATTCGGGCGCTTGAGATGGATGTTGGTAAATTCTTTGACGGAGAATACAGCCTTGGCGAAGAAATTTACAGCGAGAACGGTGAGTTAAAATACAAAAAGACAGGGCGTTCTACGAAAGACAATATTGACGGGTAATGTGTGGCTCCGCTGTGACAGGCGGGGCTTTTGTTGTTTGTGGGGCATTCAAATGAACACGAACAGTCTATTGCACACTTTGCATCGCCACACAGCACGCATACGCTTTTCGATTGGATAATGCATATAGGTCAGCATTTTTGTGTCGCACACGGGGCAGTTCTTGAATTCGGTTCGCGTTATCGCACCGGGGAAGTATGAGTTAAATGGGCGCGGCGGATGGTCTTTCCATGAGAATCCGACATCTAAGACATTGTGGTAATGGATTCCGGCGTAGTGTTGTTCTTGATGAGACATAGAGATACCTCACAAATCTTACCACTCGTACCCGCAGGAGTTGCAGTGGAACTGGTGCTTAACCTTCTGGGAGAAGATTCCAAACAGACCAACAGATGCCGCTTTTGAGAGACCGGAGATTTTGCGCGTGTTGGTGCTGCCACAGGTGGGGCAGGTGACTTTGCGATACGGATTAGGTTCGCCGTAAACCTCTTCGCGGAGGGCGGCTATTTCCTCTTTTTTATGAGCATCTATATAGGCAACACGCTCTCTTAGAGCACGTTCGCGCTCGTTAAACTTGGTTTTACTGAAGCGTGGGTCGTTGAATACATACTTTTGGCGGATATATTCGGAGGTCATAAGACCCAACTTGTCTAATTCATCATGCGGTTCTTTGATTAAATATTTCTTCTGTTCATCACAAGACATCTTTTTTAATCTGTCTTGAATTTCTCTAATTTCATCCTTAGATACGATAATAACATCTTCGTTGTTACATGATTCACAAATGGGGAAACGATCTTCTGTGGCAGCCCATTCACCGCAAACAGGACAAATATATCGTTTTCTCTCTGCCATAAGTTGCACCTCCAAATGTTCCAGATTATAACCTTTGCCTTTATTGTATCACACTACAGTAAAAAGGTAAACAAAAAGATACTTACTGCTTTTGGAACAACTGGAGACACAAAGAATTTTGGAAAGACCCAGTTTACCCTATTGGGGCAGACGGCAGACGACCTCAAGGAATTGAAAAAGTCAATGGAATCGCTCGGATATGGCAAATTGGATTTTACAAACTTGGGGACTTTTGGAAAAACTTCTTCTGGAAATATTACCTCATTCTTTAAGGCAATTATGCAGGGAAGTTCCGATACTGCAGCACAATTAAAAGTAGATACAGAATCAATACAGAAATATATTGACGAATATTCTTTGAATGGATTAGACGCAGCCAAAAAGAAATATGATGAGTTTATGTCCAATGCTTCTTCTCAAGCAAAACTTTATGTCCAGCAAACAGATGCTGCTGCGCTTTCTACTGACGCATTCGCTGAAAGTCAAACTCGTCTTGCTAAGATTTCCAATTCTGTAGTTGGTGGCCTAAAAGACATTGGTGCTGCAATCGCTTCTGCAGGATTGACCCTGATTGCTTCTGCTGCAATCAATTTTGTCGTAAAAACAATCTATGAAGAAGTCACCGCGATGGAGCGAATGCGTGATGCGGGCACAGAGGCCAGCAAAACGGTTGACAGCAATGCTCAGTCTATCAGTGATTATATTTCACAGATTTCCACGCTGAAAGAATCTCTTGACAGCGGTACGCTAAGCGAGAACGAGGCATACGATGCACGCAAACAGCTTCTCTCTATTCAGGATGGTATTATCGCCAAATATGGAGAAGAAGCTGCAGGCGTGGACCTGCTGAACGGCAGTTTACAAACACAGATTGATAAGCTGAACGAAATTGCAAACTCGGATATACGTGACTGGCTAAGCGACAATTCAGAGGCAATCGTAGACGCGCAAAATAAGATGTCTACGAATAAAGAGTACATGACACAGTACCTTGGAACACTTGATAACAGTGATATGGCCGAGGTAAATAAACTTGTAGACAAATATTCCTCTAAGGGTCTATCGCTTGAAGACACCTCGGATGGTGTAGTGCTCAAGGTTACCGCCGATATGACGGACGCAAAAGAGGTTCTGGCAGATCTTAACAATGACATAAAAACTAGCGGAAATTTGAGCGAAAATACAGCTGCGATACTTGAGCATAGTGTTAAGTTGGCAAGTCAAAATGTTGAATCCGAACTGAATACATATCAAAGTTATGTTGATAAAGCTTCCGAGTACCAAATCCAGACCAACGATCATTATCGTAAGTTGTACGATGATTTGAAAGATGCCAGTAAAAAATACACGGAAGCCGTTGCAAAGAATGACGCAAACGCTATTGAGGATGCGCTAAAAACCAGTCGTTCAGCCATTGAGGCATTAAACGAAGACGCTTTTGACCAAGCGACACTAACCACGCTTGACAATAAATTTATTAAGCAATACATGCAGGCACAGGTTGACCAGCTTGAGGAGTCCACTAAGCTCAAAGCTGCGCAAATCGGCTTAAATGCTGCCATTAAGGATGGGTCGGCTGTGCTGACCGACTACCTTAATATCACCGAAGAAGATGCAAAAAGCACCATTGATACGATCAAGTCCAGCGTGCAGAGTCTTAACGGACTGGACGATCTTGATTTGTTTGATATTGGCAGCTTGGAGAATGCCGATACGGAAATTACTGCTTACACCAAAGAACAGGTACAGGCTTACGATAACATGAAGTCTGCCGCGGACAAACTTGGCATTTCCATGAGCGACCTGATCGACATTTTGGTCAAGGTTGGACTTGTCACTGGTGAGAGCATCAAGTACACGAACGAGTTCACCACCAATGCGCTTTCTGCGGCGACCAATGCGACGAAGGCGATCAGCCTTGTGACGGCGGCGATCCAGAGCCAGAGCACGACGGCGGGTGTTTCCAGCGATAGCTATTCCGAGCTGATAAAAGAGCAGGGCGAGTACGCTGCTGCGCTTGATTTTGAGAATGGCTATGTCAAGCTGAACACTGACATGGCTAAGAAAATCACACAGGCCAAGATTGACGATGCCGAGGCCAACATCAAACTAGCTTACAGCCAGAATCAGATGAAGTACAGCCAGGTCAAGGCTGACTTGGAAGCACTGAACACTGCGGTACAGCAGAATGGCGAGCTGGAAGGTGAGAATGCAGAGCAGGTTGAAAAGGCACGTGCTGAGCTGGAGGGCCAGAGCAAGCAGCTGCGCGAAAATTGCCGAAACCTGCAGATACAGTACAGCCTGCTTATGCAGAACAGCGGTGCGTATCAGGATTGGGTCAATGCGCAGAACGCCAGTGAAGCCGGAGATATGTATGATAGCATCATCAATGCTAAGAAGGCGATTGCGGAGGGCTTGAAGAACGGCAAAATTGGCACTGAAAAGTTCAAGGCTGCTGTCGAACTGACGATCCCCGAGGATTATCAGGACGATATTGCCAAGTACATGAAGCGCCTGAATCGCTACTTTAAGCAGGCCAGTGATGGCAGTGCTGATGCAAGCGGGTTGAACAACTTCCTGAAAGACTCGATCAAGGCCGGTCTTATGAGCAAGGATGCCAAGGACCAGATTATGATTGCGGCCAATAAGACCACAAAGGACTTTGCGGATGCGCTTCATATTTCGATGGAGGATGTGCAGAGTATTTGGGGTGAGCTGCAGGAGTACGGCTGGGAGTTTGACTGGGGTAGCCTGCTGGGCAACCCGGTTGACAACCTGCGTATGCAGATAGATGACATTCAGGACCAGATGGACGCCTTGGGCGAGGACGCGGAGAACAATCCTGTTTGGCAGGCACTGAACGAGCAGTTGACCGACCTGCAGGAAAAGCTAAAAGAGACCTTTACCGGCATGGATTCCAGCGAGATCAATCAGACCATTGATGAGATTATTGAGGAGGCAAAGAAGGCTAACGGTCAGCTTACGGACAGCCAGGCGGATGCGTTGTATGAGATGGGTCGCGTGCAGAACATGTACGACCTTAAAGAGGCACAGGACAAGCTTACCGAGGCGCAGAAGGAGTACAACGCTGCCGTAAAGGAAAATGAGCAGTCTGATGGTGAATACAAAGACATGAGTGGTGTTGCCACAGAGCTTCAAAATGCGCAGGATCAGGTAACGAAGCTTACGCAGGCGAAGGAAAAACTTGGTGAGCCGACACCTATTGAGATCCAGACCTTTGCTGTGAAGTATGCCGCAGGTGAAATTGATGGTATTCAGCACGACGCGAAGGAAACCACAGAGATGCTGGCCAACATCGGCTGCTCGGTTGATACCACACAGGCACAGAGCGAGATCGAAACACAGAACCAGATGGCTGACGAGTTCAGAAACAAGTTTGACAATGTCCCGGTCACGCTTGATACCTCTACTTGCGAGACGAAAATCTCCACTGTAAGCAAGGCACTTGATGGGCTGAAGAAGGATATTCCTGTTACGCTGAATTTCGGCATTAAGGGGACACTGATCACCGGTATTGCGAATGGACTGAGTTACAGTAAGGGTGGTGGCAGCAGCAAGACGAAGGGCACGGGCCATGCTGCCGGTACTCCGAACGCGCCTAGCGGTAAGACGCTTGTTGGCGAAATTGGCAATGAGCTTGTTGTGAACCCTCACACCGGCAAATGGTACACTGTTGGCGATAATGGCGCTGAGTTCGTAAACCTGCCGCATGGTGCAATCGTGTTTAACCACGAGAAAACGCAGCGGCTACTGAAGAACGGTTTTGTCGGTGGCTATGGTGATGCGCTTGTAAGCGGCACTGCTATGGATGTAGGAAGCCCGGGCGTTGGTTCGTTTGTTGGCACAGCCGGAAACAACTATATGCCAGGCAAGAATCCGCTGGTGAAGAACACCTACAAGGCTACCAAAGCCAGCACTAAGGCAACTAAGGATAACTCCAAGGCCCTTGAAGAAAATAAAAAGGCACTTGAGAAGCAGAAAACCGCGCTGGAAAAGCAGAAAACCGCCCTTGAGAAAGAGTCCAACAAGCTGAAAATCTATGGTCAGGCTGCCATTGACGAGATTGAAAAACGCGAAAAGGCACTGAACAAGGAGAAAGAGGCGCAGGACAAGGCGTTTGAGGCTGAAATCGATCATCTGAACGAGATCAAGGATGCCAAGGATAAGGAGCTGGACGCTGAAACCAAGCGCATCAAGGAAGAAAAAGATGCCAAGGATAAAGCATGGGAGAAAGAGAAAAAGCAGCTTGAGGAGAAAAAGGAAGCACTGCAGGATGCCAACGATGAGGAAGACCGTGCTATAAAGCTGGCCGAGCTGAAAGACGCTTTGGCTAAGGCGCAGGCCAATCGCACCGTGCGTATCTACAACCGAAACCAGGGCTTTATCTGGGCTGCTGACCAGGAGGCAGTGAACGACGCACAGACCGCACTGGATGACCAGATGCGAGACTGGAAACGCGATGATGTTATCAAAGCTGTTGAGAATGAGATTGATGCAATCGACAAGCTGAAAGATGCCTACGACGAGGAAACCGATAACCGCCTTGACGACATTGATAAAGAAAAGGAAGCCTTTGATGAAAAAATCGAGGCTGAGATCGATGACATCAATAAGCGTAAGGATGCCTATGACAAGGCCATTGAGGACGAGATCGAGAAGCTGGACGAGGTCAAGGAAAAGTGGAACGAGGCCATGAGCCTGATTGGAACAAGCTGGGAGGATTATCAGCTCCAGTTGGCGGCAGCGGCACACTTTACTGATATGAGTCTGGACGGCATGAGCGGTGAGATTTCCGGCTACAAGGATGACGTTCTTGCCAACATGAAGGAAATAGGCGGTGTTACTGACCAGATTGACGCGATTACAGAGTCCATTGAAAAGTTAGAAGAAGCTATCAGTAATGCGAAGGATGCCGCGAGTGGTGGCGGCGGCGGCAGTAGTGGCACTACGGACTACAGTAGCTTGTTCCCGACTGGGGATGGTTCTGATGTAGATACCGGCAATGACGATTCCAGTTCTGATGGCATTGTAAGTAAACTTGAAAACCAGCGCAATGCAGTTGAAAATTTACGTGCAGCAGTTGAATCTGCATCGGCTCAGAATAAAGAGTACACAAAGACAGAGCAAGAACTTTCCAAAACACTAGAGGACGGAAATCTTGTCGGTGCGCAGCGTGCCGGAATTATGCAGGAGTATACTGCTGCACAAGGTAATACACGTCAAAGCTTCGATTTGCTGATTCAAAAATCGAAAGAATATACACAAGCAATCATCGACGAGAAAGATATTTCTCAAGGTGCCAGAGATGCCGAAGTAGCTAGTCTCGCATATTTGCTTGAGCGACATGTCGGTACGTCAGACACGATTACGCAGATTTTGTCTGACTATGCAACTGCGCTTACAGAAAACACAAGTATCACAGGTGAGCAGTATCAAAATTCGATTGATATGTTGCTTGGAGTTTCCGACCAGGCACAGTTAAGCGGAGATCAGATGCAGACTGTGCTGGAAGCAACAACCTATGCGGTTGCAAGTAGCACACAAATGGATAACGAGCAGCGCCAAGCTCAAATGGATAGTCTTATTGCACTGGCGCAGCAGCATGGTGCCAGTACAGAAGAAATTATTGGGTATCTTGTAAATGCTGACATCAAGATGGAAGAATCTGGTGTTAAAACTAAAGATGCGCATGAAAAAATTTCTGCCGCTGTAAAAGATGCCTGCAAGTCACTTTGTCTTGATTATAACACTGTAATTCAAAAAGTTGATGAGGCCATTGCCGCTTATAAGCGTGAACAGGAAGAGATTTCAAAGCTTGTTCAGGCGCGAAAACAGGCCAGTGTTATTGCTAACGGATTTAGTGTAAATGGCGGCGGTGGAAGTCTTGCCACACAGAGGGTTGCACGTTATGCCACCGGTGTTCTGAACACTGCAACCACCCACATTGCTATCACTGACGAGAAAGGCCCCGAGATCAAGATGCGCAAGCCGAGTTTCGGCCAGTACAGCTTGATTGAGAAGGGTAGCAGCGTTATCCCGGCACAGCCGAGTGCAAACCTGTGGAAGTTTGGTCTTGACCCGGAGAGCTTTATTGCATCGCATATGAACCAGCGGAGTATCAAGAGTGTTGAGATCACGCAGCCGAATATGAGCAGTACCCCGGTGGTTAATGTGGGTGATATCCAAATGTACGGTGTGAACGACCCGGACAGCTTTGCGCGTGTGCTGCATGACAGAGTTGGTGGTATCTTTGCCCAGGAGTTCAGTAAGAGATAAGTTTTAAGGATTGATTTGTAGTGGAGTGCGGACGGTGCATTTGTGCCGTCTGCGGGTGAGTGGTGGGCGGTTTTTCTATTTTGTAAAGGAGGTGGCATCTGTTGAACAAAGAAGTTGTTGATGCCATTAAGGAGTTGGCTGTACAGATCCATAAAGGCTGTGAGCGGTTAATCAATAAGGCAAGCTATGACCGGACTTCGATCGGGCAGGTGACGGCTGTGAATGATGGCGGCATGTATACAGTGGCTGCTTTTGGTGGTACATACACATTGCCGTATAAACAAAGTTTGGCGGTTGGAACGGTTATCCGTGTGAAGGTGCCGCAGAACAACTGGAAAGACATTTACATCGAATCGACGGAGTAAAAAATGCGCAGCTGTGATGAACACGGCCGCGCAGGGATTGACAATATATCCCTTCATTGCTATAATAAAAATGAGCTAAGGAGCCGAACATAGACGGTCAACCTCAGTTCAGTATGTACATAATGGCAAAACCATCATAGCACAAGACCGTTCTGTGGTTCGGACAGGGCTGTCTTACCTATAAGATATTATCTGTGATGTGTTGACATTTAGCGGCACATCGCATATAATATAGATGAGCCAAAAACTCATAGCGTTTCACAATGTGCGCCATTAACATTGTTTATGCAAGCACGTTTCGCAATGTACGGCGCAGAAACATTGCCAACACAAATACGCTTCACGATGTGCGGCACAGAAACATCGCTTAACAATCCCTCGGCTGGTTTAGTCGGGGGTATTTTTCTTTAGGATGTGTAAGAAGTGATTGAAAAAGGGCTGTATTATGTCAATGATGATTTTAAGACTTTGATAAAATCTGTTGGCGGAGAATGGAATGATACAAAACGCCGTCCAATAGTGTGTCTGATAGAATCAAGCGAACAAAATGGTTTATTTTGGGCTATTCCGATGGGGAAGTTGAACCATAGGGACACTAAACAAGTAGAACGGCTTAATAAATATCTAAATTTCCCGTCACGAGATATTAGGTCTTGTTATTATCATATTGGTCGCACAACAACAAAGTCTATATTTTTTATAAGTGATGCGGTTCCAATCACAGATAAATATATAGAAACCATACATGTTGATGCTTGTAATAATCACTATATTATTAAGAATCCAAAACTTATTGCAGAACTTGAGAGAAAATTGTATAGGATTTTGTCGATAGAAAATTCAAAACAAGACAGCTTTAGACAGCACATCACATCCATAAAGAAAGTATTGATAAAAGAATTAAATAACGATTGAATTCAATCTACACCGCTCAATGGTCGTTTTGACTGCTGGGCGGCTTTTTGTTTTGTTAAAAAGGGGAGTGATGAGAGTGGCACAGCCGGTGCTTTATATTATCCCATCGTTTGACGCCGCTGTTGGCGCAAACATCAACTTTGCTTATGAAGGTGAACAGGTCTTTGCAAACGAGCTGGTCATCTATGATAATGAAACGGGCAGTCAGGTCTACAGCAAGAAAACGGAATGGATGCGTACCTATCATGTCATCAATGGTGGGGTCTTACAGAATGGTAAATACTACTATTGTGAAATCCGCGTGTTCAACAAAGAGGGTACGGCCAGTGATTGGTCGAGCCAAAAGAGCTTCCGATGCTTTACAACGCCGCAGTTCGGCTTTAGCAATATGCTGACGGACCAGATCGTGCAGAATAGCGAGATAACTGTCAGACTGAACTATAGTCAGGCAGAAAACGAACCGCTGAACACCTATACCGTCGGGTTATACAACGCTAACCGTGTGCTGATCACCAAGAGTGGAACGCTGTACGGTGTGAACACGCTGGAGTATACGGTAAAAAATCTGGAGGACGGCACAAAGTATTACCTGCGTGCAACGGGCGAAACCCTGAACGGTATGGCGGCTGACACGGGATATGTACCATTTAGCGTCAAGTTTATCACGCCAACCTACTGGACCTATGTTGACCTGTCTGACAACAACGACGGCACGGTGCGCATCAGCTGCAATATCCGAACGGTGACTGGCCGTTATGAAGGTGGCGATGAACCGGTCTACATCCATGACCGGCACATGATCGACATGCGCAGCCCGGGTCAGCGCGTTATTTTTGACGACGGCTTTACAGTGCAGGGAGATTTTACGATCAAACTTTTGGGGTATGGTTTTACAGAGGGCGAACGCATCATGGAACTGATTGACAAGTCCGGCAATGTTCTGACCCTGATATATCGCGAGGGCTGGTTTATGAAAAGCTCTGTGATGGCGGGAGATGCTGAAGCAGATGACGATATGTTAGGCGTCAGGGTTAAGTATCTGGAGGTACAATGCATGAGTGCCAGCGGCAGTTTGACCTATTCGATCCACAGTGGAGCTATGCCGACGCTTGGAGACGGCGAGGAATATCTGATCCAGCTGCGACGCATTGGCGAGGTGTGCGAGGTCAGAGCTGTTGCCCGCAGTATTGAGGCCATGATCACGGACCAGAACGCATAAGGAGGGAAGGACTATGTTTTTTTGTGGAACCTGCGTAGCCGGATACAAGCATAGTGCAGACAACACCTATGTGATCACGGACAACGCTAACAGTTTAGTTATTGAGAACGGCGTATTTGATCACCTGTATGTTACACGCAGCGTGGAAGATCAGGGAGAAGATTTCCCGAGCTGGGACTATGACACGATCATGAGTGCAGACCTGGACGGCAGCCTGCGCGGCGGTAACATCAGTTACATGATCCGGCAGATCAGCTCCATCCGCATCAAGCGGCGCAGAACCGGCAGTTATAATTGGGTGACGCTGTTTGATGTGCCTGTGCATGAGGCGAAAGATCTGGAATTTGAACGCTATGATCGCTATGCGGCCAATGGTGTGGGGTATGAATATGCACTGGTACCTGTTGTAGACAACAAAGAAGGTTACGTCAACAAAAATGGCATTACGCCGCACTTTGTCGGCTGTTTCCTGTTTGAAAAAGAAGTTGGCTACAGCAGTGATCTGGAATTGGAAAAGGGAACTATCACACGGAATGGGCAGAGCAATACTGTTGTGCCATTGAGTGGCAAGTACCCTGTTGTCATTCGCAACGGTGATGCTGACTATGACAGCGGTCAGTTTAAGATGATGTTCCTGCCGAGGGGGTCTGACGGCGAGTACATGACAGAGGGCGCGTATGAATATCGTGAGGAAATCAAGATTTTTTTGAACAATGGACGTCCTAAGATTATGAAATTGACAGATGGCCGCGTTTGGATGGTGAGTATCACCAATGGTGTCACGGAGGACAACGACACGATTGAAGGCTATGTACATCACAGCTTTGACTGGGTAGAGATTGGTGACCCGGAGAATTCCCGCGATCTGTATGACAACAACTTTATTGACTGTGATGTGGAGGGGTGATCATGTACGATGTACAGCAATCTGACATAAAGCTACTCCAGCAGAGAGTTAAGACAGTCTATACGAAGATTCAACTGCTGGACGCGAAATTCATGGTCATTGATGAAATTCAGGGCGTGTTTTTGGATGGCAGCATTTCTACCGATGCAGGCAGTGATGTGCGCAACACCTTTGATGCCACGATTCTAGTAAAAGACAAAAGCTACATCACGGCAGAGACGTCGAGAATCTGGATCGACAAGCATGTGCGGGTGTTTGTGGGGTTTTTGAACCAGAGGACAGGGGAGGTTGTGTGGTATTCAAAGGGTGTCTACAATTTCAATGATAATTCCTTTACCTATGACGCAACCACGAGAATATTGAAGGTAAGCTGCCTGGACCTGGTGAGCACACTGAACGGTACGCTGGGCGGCACGCTGATCGGCAGCGAAACGCAGATACCGAAGGGCAGTGAAATCCGCGATGCTATAATAAAAACTGTAACGCAATTAGGACAGTGCAGTAGTTATAGGATAGGATATCAAAATGAAACTGTACCGTATGACATGAAGTGGGACACTGGTTCGACGGTGTGGGATATGCTGACAGAATTACGTGACCTGTATTACAGCTACGAAATGTTTTTTGATGGGGCTACGTTTGTGTGCCAGCGTGTACCGATGGACAATGGTGAGCCTGTTGTACTGGATAACACTGTATCTGACGACTGCGTTATCAGCGAAAGCCTGACAAACAGTTTCAGTGAGGTCAAAAATGTAATTGAGGTATGGGGCGAGACAACCAAGAGCAATTACTATTCCGACAACAGCAGCTATGAGAACGGTGTGTATACTTTCCGGGTGACAGGAGCCTCTGTGACGAGTAGCAAGAAGTTCAGTTTTTTAGCGCCGCAAACCAACGAGACAGGGTGTAAGATCCAAATCATCAACACGGTGACTGACCCAAACACGGGGGCCAAGAGCGATGTGACCTATGGGCCGTTCACGCTGTACCGTTCGGCCTTGAGTGACACAGGGGAAGATGCAGCGATTGCCGCTGGCACGATGGAGAAGGGGAAATACTATGTTGTCCAATACAAGAAGGAAAACAAGGTAGAGAAGCTCATTTTTGTCGGCCAGACACAGGTTCATGCTATGACACGGTTAGTTTCAACTAAGCCTACAGCTGAACAGGCTGCGGCGGACAAGGCAAATTTTGCCTGTGATAACATCGGCTATGTAGTAAACCCGGACAGCCCATTTACGATTGACAAAATCGGGGAACGCATCAAGGTTTGTAGCGGCGGGGACTATGAAAAAATTTATACTGATGAATTGGCTTTACAGCGTGCCGAGTACGAACTGTATGTTGGGAGCCGCCTGACGGACAGCATTAGTGTGGAGTGCATCCTAATACCGTGGCTGGACGTGAACCAGAAGGTGAGCTATACGGCACACATGGCTGACGTACAGGAGCCGCGGCAGTACATGATAAATTCAATCAATTTTGATCTGGGAGGCGGTACGATGACAGTGAAGATGGCGCGGTTTTACCCGTACTATCCGAACACGGTTGTTCTTGTGCCGACTACAACGGTCACGGGGTAAATAAGTATGAATAGTAAATATACGGATCTGTCGAACAGTTTCCCTGCAGCGGTTGACACGATTGACAAGATGCAGGATCTGACGATCACGACGAAGAAAAAAGCAGACAAGTATTACGAATACATTAACGCGAACAATATTACGGGAGCAAATGACTATCTTGGCAAGTCCGAGAACAGTGATTTGCTCCTTTCTGTTTTTAATGCAGACAAATTTAATATGCTGCGCGACATGATCATTTCTATTGAGAGATTTTTTCTGGACGATATTGGAGTTTATTTGGGGGAGCTGCACGACAAGGAATCCATTGACGGCGGCGCGTATTAAAGGAGGCATTTTATGGGAATCAGATTAAAAAGACAGGGCGGACTGGATGCCTGCAGCAAGGCGGCTGTAGCGCCTACCGCATTGAAATATGGAGAACCGGCCATTGACAGTGCTGGCACGCTGTATATCGGGACCGGTAATGGCGGCGTAAAGAAGATTGGAGCACAGCTGTATACGGGCACCTTTACGCTGAACAGCTGGATCAGCACAGGCGATTATTACACCCAGACGCAGAGTGTTATGCCGGTTGGCGGCGGTAATGCAATGACGCAAGATATGATGCTTGGGATCCCGCAGTCCACGCAGACCGATGACAAGACCAAAAATGAAAATAAGCAGGAAGCACTTGGCTTTTTTGCAGCGGGGAAGTGTACGCCGGGCGACGGCAAGATCACTATCAAGTGCTGGGAAAAGCCTGTGTGCGATGTGGATGTGTATTGGGAGGTGAAGTGACATGGCCGTTAGCTTAATGGGGCCTGCCACCGGCCTGACCAATTCCAAGTTGGCAATGGCTGATGCAACAGCAGAAAGAGTTGTAAAGGGTGACACCTTTTATGCCGGAGATAAGAATATCAAAATCGGGACGATGCCGAACCGTGCGCTGTCGCCGCAGGCAGGCGGCCAGGCCGACACCTATCTGAATGACCAGTTCAAAAACGTCGGTGTGAGTACAGACCCAACTGCATCGTATTGGCTATGCGAGAATGGTGATGGCGTGAAGCGTTTTTGTATTCGTCCGCCGTATGGTGCGTATGCATTGGGGACTGACACTTCAGTTTTTGGCACAACGGATGGCTATTGCGGATTCCCGGCAAACAAACTTGGGAATGCAATAAACGGAAACGTTTTGAACGGCGTGCATTATACAAGCGAAAGTGGCGTAAACATGACCGGAACCATGACGAATAATGGAGCGTGGTCAGCTACTATTGACCCAGGGCAAACAGTTCAGGTTCCGGGCGGATACCATACCGGTGGCGGTACTGTACATGCCGGAAGTGTAAGCGGACTTTTGAAAAGAACAACTATTGTAAAGACCTGTAATCCAGGCGTAAACAACTTTACATTTACAGACGGAACACTGGTTGGCCTGGCGTCAGCCGGTTCCCCCGGTGTCGGAGTAAACAGCACGCAGTCCGCTTGGGTCAATGGAAACACATACGGGGCGCAGCTTGCATCCGGAGATAGTTACGGTATACAGTTTGTTTTAGTCTATTATTAAAAAGTTACAGGAGGTGGAACTATTGGCACTTTCTTTTGAAGAATCGAAGAAGAAATTCATGGCACAGACGGCAGTGCAGAGCGCCGAGCCTATGATCATGTCGATGGCGGCAGATGATGAGGCTTTCGCTGTGATGGCGGATTCTGCCTCCGACGATTATGCCATCAGCGGGAAATATACCTGGTATTCGAGCTACAGGGACGACAAATATTCCAGCATTGACGAGCTGAAAAATATCAAGCTGGATGAAAGCCAGATCAATATTACGCAGGAGAAGAACAGTCAGTTCATCCCGTTCCAGATGCCGCGCTACTACGATGGCGTTGACCTGCTGGACATGATGCTGCAGGTGCATTTTGTGAATAAGGACGGGGATGAGAACTACGCGACCCCTGTCAATGTGACCTATAACAGCGATACAATTCGGTTTGGCTGGTTGATCGACGAGAATGTCACAACGGTGGACGGCGAAGTTGATTTTGAGATCACGGCCACAGGCTCCAACGAAAAAGGACAGAGTTATGTGTGGAAAAGTCGTCCGAACGGAAAGCTGAATATTTTGAAGGCACTAACCGGCAACGGTATGGTAGAGCCAAGCGGTGATTGGTATCAGAGCTTTGTGTCGTTGATGGATGAAAAGGTTGCCAGTGCTGCGGCCCAGGCTAATGCAGCGGCGCAGAGTGCCAAGCGGGCACAGCAGGCCGTAGCGGATGTTGACAATAAAATCTCTGCTGCTGCGTCTGGAATCAAGAGCGAGATCCAGAGTGATCTGGACACCAACTACGCCAAGAAAACAGAGCTGAATGCGCTATCCGATAAGGTAAACGGCATGGACGGACTGGCGAACTTTGGTGTTGACTATGACAGCGATGCCAACAGCCTGACTTTTAAAAATGGTGAGGCTGAAATCAAGAAAATTACTCTCAATAGCAATCCGTCCGCAGAATGGACAACTGCCTACGGCAAGACGGTGGACGCTAAGATCGAGACTGCGGTGAAGCCGGTGCGCGACGACCTTGCCGCCTATAAGACCAGCAATGATGCTGCGGTAAAGAACCTGCAGGACAGCGTTGGCAATCTGCCGGAGACGCTGAAAACTGCTTATTATAATAAGGAAGCGACTGATGCGCTGCTGGCGAAAAAGGCGGATGCCTCTGTTATTGACGGTATTCGCAATGATGTTACGCAGGCGAAGAATAATGTAGCTGACATGCAGAGCACGGTGGACAGCCTGAATACTGCTGTTGGTCAAATTCAGGGCAAGCTGGATGACATCGGCAAGAATGCAGGACATGAATATGACATTACCTACGAGGACAGCAAGCTGACCCTTATGGAGGACGGGACGCCGAAGACGCAGGTGACGATTGTCGGCGGTGGCGGCGGTGGCCCCGCTGCGGGCAGCACGATTACGATTGAGCGTATCGGCGAGTCTGCGATTACGGCTGTTGCCGGCGACCCTGTTGTGGTCAAGTTCCGGTTCACGAGTGTGGACAGTGCGGGCGATGATACCGGCAATGCAACAGGCACATGGTATGTCGGCAATACAAAAGTCGCTACCCAGACCATTATGCAGGGCGAAAACAGCTTTGACATCACGAAGTATCTGCACAGCGGTGAGAACCAGATCCGCTTGACGGTTGTGGACAGTATGGATACGACCAGTTCCAAGAAGTGGAGTGCCAATGTCGTTGATTTCTATCTGGAATCCACCTTTGATGACAGCCTTTTCTACAGTGGTGAGGTCACGGTGCGCTACACACCGTATGGCAGCGTTGAGAAGAAGATCGATTTTGCGCTGGACGGCAAGTCGATTGGTGGCACGACTACCAGTGTGACTGGCCGACAGATGACCTATACCATCCCGGTACAGAAGCACGGCAGTCACCTGCTGGAAATCAGCATGACGGCAGAGATCAACGGCAAAACCGTTAAGTCAAATGTCATAAAGAAGGACATTATGTGGGTGACTGAAGGCGAGACCGCACCCATTATCAGCTGTGCTGTGAGGGATTACGAGACGAAGCAGTACAACAAGGTGTCCATTGAGTACACCGTATACGACCCTGCGTCCAGCACGAGCACTGTAAAGCTGGCTGTGGACGGCGTGACCGAGTCTACCCTGACTGTTGGGCGTACAAAGCAGACCTGGAGCTTTAAGAGCGCGAATAAGGGCAAGCATACGCTGACGATCACCTGCGGCGAGACCGTAAAGACAATCAGCGTGAACGTGGTTGATTTGGGCGTTGTGATTGAGCCGGTTAAGACGAACCTTATGTTTGATTTTAACCCGAGCGGAAAGACCAATGCCGGTACTGACCGACTGTGGACAGATGGCCGGACTGGCATGAGCGTGAGCGACAACTTCGACTGGGTCAATGGCGGCTATCAGCTTGATAAGGATGGCGATACCTACTTCTGCGTGAAGGCTGGTACTCGCGCCACGATCAACTACAAGCTGTTTGCCGATGATGCTAAGAAGCTTGGCAAGAACTTCAAGCTCGTTTTCAACACGGCGAATGTGCGCGACTATGACGCGACTGTGCTGACCTGTGTACAGGGCGGTGTTGGTCTGAATATTCAGGCGCAGAAAATTACGCTGACCAGTGCGCAGAATACGATGGAATTACCGACCTGTGAAGACGACTTCATGGAGTTTGAGTTCAACATTCTGCCCGACAGCCAGTACAGAGAAATGGTGCTGTGGCTGGACGGCATCCCCTGCAAGGTGGAGCTGTATGACGGCAGCGATAACTTTACACAGGCAAGCCCGGTTGGCATTACTATCGGTTCTGACGACTGCGATGTTCTTGTTTACCGCATGAAGACCTATTCCATGAACCTGTCTGATGATGAGATCCTGGACAACTTTATTGCGGATGCCAAGAACGCTGACGAAATGATCGAGCGGTACAACCGCAACAACATCACGGATGCAAGCGGTGAGCTGAACCCGGACATTCTGGCGGAGCGCTGCCCCGACCTGCGTGTTATCAAGATCAGTGCGCCGACATTTACTACCGGCAAGAAAAATGAAGTTGCGAACACTGTTGTCCAGCAAATCTACAAGAACGGACGCGCCGTTGAGGACAACTGGACAGCCAAAGGTTCGCACAAGGGACAGGGCACAAGCTCTGACCACTATGGCGAATCTGCGCGTAACATCGACATTAACTGCAAGGGGGGCTTTACCTTTGGTGACGAAAGCACCGGCTCTGTGTATGCGCTGACGGAGAACAGCGTGGCGGAGAATTACTTTAATATTAAAGTCAACGTTGCATCGTCCGAAAACGCAAACAACGCGCTGCTGGCAGATGATTTCAACGAGTTTAACCCGTACATTCGACAGGCACGCAAGGATAACCCGAAGGTGCGCGATACGATGGCCTTCTACCCGTGTGTTGTCTTTGTGCAGGAGACGGATATTGAGAACAGCACCGTGTTCCATGACGGTAAGTGGCATTTCTATGCCTGCGGTGATATTGGCAACTCCAAAAAGAACAACAATACGATGGGCATGGACCCTAATAACCACAAAGAGGTTATCGTTGAGATCGACAATAACACCGATGAGCAGACCCGATTCCTGAGCGGCGATTTCTCGCAGGAGACTTGGGACGGCGACAACAGCTTTGAGTTCCGCTACATCAATAAGGCTTGCACCGAAGAGGAAGTGCAGGCTGCAAAGAATGCGTGGATCCGTGTACAGAACTGGGTCGTAAATGCAAGTGACGAGGAGTTTAAGGCGCACTTTGAGGACTATTTTGTCATGGACTCTGCGCTGTATCACTATCTTTTTACAGAGCGCCACACCATGGTGGATAACCGTGCGAAGAATGTGTTCCCGCACACGAGCGACCTTATCCATTGGGATTTCTGCTTTGACTACGACAACGATACCGCGCAGGGCAACGACAACGAGGGTGGACTGACCCTGAGCTACGGCTATGAGGACGTGGATACCGTTGGTACTAAGAGTGTGTTTAACGCCAGCGATTCCAAGCTGTGGTGCAAGATCCGCGACCTGTTCCCGGATAAGCTGGCGGCTATGTTCCGTGACCGTGAAAACGCTTTGGCGTGGAGTGCATCCCGTATCCTGAAGAAATTCGAGGATTATCAGGATGTAAAGCCGGAGCGCCTGTGGGTTATGGATATGCGGCGCAAATATTTCCGTACTTACGAGGAAAATGGAACGACCAGCTATCTGCCCATGATGCACGGCAACAAGCGCCATCAGCGCCGTCAGTTCCAAAAGTATCAGGAAAAGTATATGGCTTCCAAGTACAGCGGCAGTGCTGCAACCAGCGACGACATGACCATTCGTGGTTATACGCCTGTGAACTGGACTGGTGTAAAGCCGGACGGTACATTCCATATCGTGCCGTATGCGGATACCTATGTATCTGTGCTGTACGGTTCCAACCCTGTAAAGATGCGCGGCAAGCGCGGACAGACCTATGAGGTACAGTGTCCGATTGCGGCCATGAACGATACTGAGGTTTATGTTTACAACGCAAGCCTGATCCGCAGTATCGGTAATATTTCCGGCTTCTACCCCGGTTATGTCGATTTCAGCCATGGCGTGAAGCTGACTGACCTGCAGATCGGTTCCGACGTGGAAGGCTACAAGAATACGAACATGACGGACTTTGCTGTCGGCAACAATACCCTGCTGGAGCACTTGAACTTGCAGAATGTTCCGAATCTGAAGAAGTCTATTGACCTGACCGGCTGTACGAACCTGACACTGTTTAAGGCTGTCGGAAGCGGTATTACCGGTGTTGCCTTTGCGAACGGCGGCAAGATCGAGACGGCGGAGCTGCCTGCAATCAGCAGCCTGACGGCACGCAACCTGAACCACCTGACCGACCTGAAAATCAGCGATTATGCGAACATTACGGCTTTGGTCGTGGAGAATTTCGCCACCATTGACCTGAAGGACATGCTTGCGAAGTGTACGAATCTGAGCCGTGTGCGCCTGATTGGTCTGGATTGGCAGATGACGGATACGAAGCTGCTTGAAAAGCTGTACGCGATGACGGGTACGGATGAGAACGGTTATAATACCGACCATTCTGTGCTGGCGGGTAAAGTTCATCTGCCCACGATCCGTCAGAAGGAGCTGGAGCGTTACAATGCCCAGTGGCCTGATTTGAAGGTGAGCTACAATACGCTGATTGAACAGTTTGCATGGACCTTTGTGAACAAGGATGGCACCATTCTGGATGTGCAGTATATTGACAAGGGTGGTAAGGCGGTTGACCCTATTACGAGAGCGGAGAACCCGATCCCCACGCCGACTGCGAAGAGCACCGTGAGCACGGACTTTACCTTTAAGGGCTGGGACACCGAGTTTACGACTGTTTTCGGCAACCAGACTGTCACGGCGCTGTACACCGAGAGTGTGCGCAAGTACACGGTACGGTATCTGAACCGTGGTGCAGTATTGAAGTCTGTTACGGCTCCGTATGGTTCGACTGTTTTGTACGATGGCGACATGCCTGTTTACACCGGCGAGGAAACGGCCTATAAATACTATCTGTTCAACGGATGGGACAAAGGCGGTTATGTCACCGGCGACAAGGATATCAACGCTGTATATGACAGCTGCGAGTATGTGAGTGGATATTTTGACGGCAAGGAGTTTGGTTCGCTGCGGCCTGTTGAAATCTATGCGATGACGAAGGTTGGTGCGGAGAGCACAGTTGTTACAAGCAAAGACCCTGTGACCATTACGATGGGTGCGGACTTTAGTTTTGATGATATTACGGAAAAGGTTCTGATTGCACAGCCGACGGAGTTTACCGGAAAGAATCATGTGGACACTGGCGTGAATCTGCTGAGCGAGGATCGGAGCTTTACGCTTGCGGTTGACTTCCGCATGATGAACACGACTGCGAACAACGGCGTGCTGATGCAGTGCTATGACGGTGACGGCATGAATGGTTTCCGCCTTTGGAAGAACAGCGGCTGTAAATTGGCTTGGGGTACTGAGTCTACGGACGCTGCCATGCCGGGCACACGCGAAATCATTGTCCTGCGCCATATCAAGGGCGAGAATGGGCTGCATGTCTACACCTCTAACATGGGTGCTGATACCAGCAAATACACGGAGCTTAGCCGTACCCGCACTACAAAGACAAATGCCGAGCTGGTGTTTGGCTGCGCGAAGGCTGCTGACGGTGCGTATGAAAGCTATGGCATCGGTACTGTGTACTGGGCGAAACTCTGGTATGCTGACCTTGGTGTTACCACCTGCAAGGAGCTTGTCAACTGGGTGCATAGTGAGCTGACCTTTAACGCCTGCTTCAATCGTTACTACCTGAGCGATGGTACGGGCAAGCGCAGCTCTTTGAGCCTGCTGGCGGAAAAGACGCTGGGTAAGACGATGTCCATGGATAATGCAAATAACAATGCCGGTGGTTGGGCGAAGCCTACGACACTGAACACCTATCTGAATGGCCGCGTCTATAAGGCGCTGCCGATTGGCTGGCGTCAGCTTGTTAAGAAGGTGAAGGTTCCCGGCAACGTTGGCAATGTCAAGACCGATGTTTCTACGGCGGACTGCTACATCTTTATTCCGAGCGCGATTGAGTTAGATGCGAACATGAGTTCCGAGCCGTATGTGTACGAGGGCACGGCGATCGATTTCATCACGACCAATACGAGCCGTAAGCGCACGAACCCGGACGGCGAAGTGGTTGCGTACTGGACGCGAAGCCCGAATAAAGATTACAACGCTTATTACAATGCGGTGAATACATCCGGTGAAGTCTACGGGTATTTCTACCCCACGGACACAAACGACATCCTGTTGATGTTTAGCATTTAAGGGAGGTTCGAGTATGTATTATAAAGTCATGTACAATGACCGCGTGATCGATGTGCTCGACCACCTGGTCTATGTGAAATATCAACCCAAACACAATATTCTGACCCTGTGCCCCGAAGACGAGGCGCAGGGTTTTCTTTCTAGTGACGGTGACAAGGTCTGGCACAGTGAGGAGCTGTACAAGTTCCCCGTTGATGGCTACGACACCGTGCAACTGATACCGATTGATACCTATGAGTATCAAAAGCTGAAAATGCTGAACGGTAAAACTGCCGAAGAGATTATCGACGCTTACACTTTGACGCTGCTGGAAGGAGGCGTGCTGTGATGGGAATGAGCGTATTTGCCATGAGCCTGGCACGGCTGTACAAGGCAAAGAAAATCACGGACGCCAAGGTTGAGGAGCTTCTGGCGGCACAGAAAATCACGGATGAGGAAGCCGAATTTATCAAGAAGGAGTGTGAGTAAGGATGTATACGATTTTACTGGGAGACGATAATCAGCTGACTGTCAGTGTAGAGGAACGTATTATGCAGCAGTCGAAGCTGGTAGACAACCTTCATTTTCTGGTGGAGCCTGTTTATAAAGAGCAGGACATGAGCGGATTTACCTGCCTGATGGAGTATTTGCCGCCTGTGAGCAAGCGGTATAAATCAGAGATTTTATCGCTGAGTGATGAGCCGTATAAGGGCATGTTGGAATACAAATTGCCGTTTGATACAAACCTGACTGCCGAGGCCGGTGATGTTGCGGTGCAGCTGACCTTTTACAAAGTTGAGATGGAGGCGGACGGAACGGGCATCCAATACGTGCGCCACACGCAGGCGACGAATATCAAGGTGCTGCCGATCAGTGCTTGGAGCGATATTATCCCGGACGATGCTCTGACGGGACTTGACCAGCGGATGGTTGCCCTGCAGACGCTTACCAATCAGTTAGTCGAAGCAAACCAGAATCTGGCAAGCGGCAAGGCTGACGGTCTGCTGTACAACGAAGGCCGTTTGCAGCTGAAGGCCGGGGACAAGGCGATTGGCAATACCGTACAGATCGTGGACAGCGGCTCCGACCCGGAGGATGGGACTATCCGGGTGGTTGAGTTTTAAATTCAGCCATCCGGCTTTTCTAATTTTGTGGAAAGGAGAGATAAGATGGCAAACAAGTATTCAAAACTTGGTTACGGTAATGCCGTGGATGTTGCGGCTGCCATTGAGAGCGGCAAGATCGACGGCAAGGACCTGGTTGTGACCAAGGATACATCGGAACTGTATTACATCAAGGACGACAAGAGCGTCCAGAAAATTCAGACACGGACGCAGCTGTTCAACAGCCCTGGCGAGGCGATCGCCGCGCTGAACAAGAGCAGCGACACTTACGCGGGCCAGACCGTTATGATCCGCGATGAAAATGGAAAATACCAGCCGTACACTGTACAGGCCAGCGGTGACAGCAGCTTTGTTGTAGAGCCGACTGTCACGGCCAACGCGGGCTTTGTGTGGCAGGAGTTCTAAGGCAAAAGCAAAGAGAGATTTCTACACTATGTAAAGGAGAAAAATTATGGCAAATGTGAATTTTAGTTTTGGTAAGTACGTTGATTACAAGGCTCTGGAGGTCAAGGACGCCGGTACCCTGTATTTTACTACTGATACGCATCAGCTGTTCAAGGGTCCTGTTGAGTATACCAAGAGCGTTCGTATCGTTGAAAATCTGCCTTCCGCCGAGAATGGTGAGCAGGGCGTTTTTTATGTCAAGACCCCGCAGATGACTGTCCACGCCTTTAATGGCAGTGACTTTATTCAGGTGACCAAGGAGGTCATTACTGCGATCCCCGCTTCCGGCGCAAGTGATGACAACATCCCCAGCACCAAGGCCGTTGCTGATTATGTCAGTGGCAAGATGGCTGAGGTCATGGGCCAGAAGGGTAAGTTCGTTACCGATGTCACCTATGATGCCGGTGTCCTGACTGTTGATAAGGGCGATGCCACTGCTGCTGTCAAGACCACGCTGACTGGTGTTGTCCATGCGCCCACCTATGATGCCGAAACCCGCACCATCAAGATGCCTGTGTTTGGCGGCGATGAGCTGACCATCAATCTGGGCAAGGATATGGTTGTCAAGAGCGGCGCTTACAATGCCGAGACAAAGGAGATCGAGCTGACCATCAGCACCGGCGAGGTTGTCAAGATCCCCGCTGCTGCTCTGGTGGATGTTTACACCGGTGGCGCTTCCAAGACTGCCTCTGCTACTGTCTCTGACCAGAATGTTATCTCGGTCGATGTGAAGGTTTCTGCTGCTGAGAACAACAACATCGAGATCAAGGAAGATGGTCTGTATGTTGCCAACCCGGACGCTTACACCAAGGCCCAGACCGATGAGAAGATCAAGGCTGTCAATGATGCGCTGAGCGGCCACTCCGGCGACAAGGTTGCCCACATTACCGCTGAGGAGCGCACCGCCTGGAATGCCAAGGCTACGACCGAGAATGTCGCTACCGCTAAGAGCGAGGCTATCTCTGTCGCCGCTACCGATGCCCAGAAGAAGGCTGATGCTGCGCTGGGTTCCGCTAAGGAGTATGCTGCCGGTCTGAACACCGCTATGGATACCCGCGTTAAGGCTGTGGAGGGTCAGCTGACCTGGCAGACTATTACCGCCAAGGCTTGAGCTTGATTTTGGATAGACCAAAGAATAAGTGATAGGGTCGCCCTGCCGTTATGGTGGGGCGGCTTTATTTTTTGATGACAGGATGATAGGAGATGGAATATGGCGAATCTATCATTGAGGGAAGTGAATCAGTCACAGCTGGAGTCCGCTCCTATTGTAGATGGGCAGCTGCTCGTCTGTAAGGACACGGGCAATATGTACCGCGACTTTGGCAAGACTCGTGTGCAGACCGGGCGCGACATCGAGATCGTGGCGGAGCTGCCGCTTGCGCCGATCAATGGGAAAATCTATGCCCTGCGCACTGGCGAGATGTGGCTGTACGAGGGTGGCGGCTGGACTGCCCTGAACCAACAGATTACTGAAATTTCAAACACAGAGATCGATGAGATTCTAAATAGCTAATAAGGAGGAGACGAGATGGGCCAATTTCTCACTAAAAATGGTTTGAGCCATGTGTGGCTTACGCTGAAGAGCAAGCTCAACGCGAAGGTTGACAAGGTTGAAGGCAAACAGCTTTCTTCCAATGACTATACGACTGTGGAAAAGAATAAGCTGGCAGGACTGAGCAATTACAGCCACCCGACCAGTGCTGGTAACAAGCATATCCCTGCTGGCGGTGCTGCTGGCAAGATCCTTGGCTGGGCAAGCGATGGCACGGCACAGTGGGTTGATGATAAGGATACGACATATGGTGATGCCACGCAGTCTGCGCACGGTCTGATGACTGCGGCGGACAAGACGAAGCTGGATGGCATCGCGGCGGGTGCTAACAAGTATATCCATCCCAGCTACACGGCGGCTGCGGCTGGTCTGTACAAGGTGACTGTTGATGCTTCCGGCCATGTGTCTGCTACCACTGCCGTGGCAAAGAGCGATATTACGGCGCTTGGCATCCCCAGCACGAACACGACCTATAGTGCTGCTACGCAGAGTGCAAACGGCCTGATGAGCGCCGCTGACAAGAAGAAGCTGGATGGCTTTGGTGCTGCCAGCTCCTATGCCACCATGACCTATGTTGGTCAGCAGATTTCTGCGGCTGGGCATATCAGTAAGAGCATCGTGGAAACACTGCCTGCTGTGAAAGATGCCAAGGATAATATTATTTATATGATCAAGAAGGCTACGCCGGATGGCAGTAACCTGTACGACGAATACATGCTGATCAGCGGCGCATTGGAGAAGATTGGTGACACCAAGACGGTCATTGATGAGATTACCAACGAGGAAATCGATGCCATTCTTGCAAGCTGATCTGAAACCAAAAAAGACTAACTATTAAAAGTCAAGCCCCAAAACAAAATTTTCGAGAGAAATTTTAAG
>ENA-OROP01000040-OROP01000040.1-human-gut-metagenome-genome-assembly--contig:-NODE-40-length-142799-cov-8.893719_pt1 | contig 142799 bp, 128 predicted proteins | sample MGYA00242132_ERZ509056 | MGnify/ENA primary metagenome ERZ509056 (study PRJEB26280, sample SAMEA2338768) | human gut metagenome | biome: human gut; feature: human-associated habitat; material: faeces...
ACCCGGTCATTGTGGATTACTTTTACCATGAGGAAGTGCGTGGCTCGGAAAACACTGGGAGACGCAACCCCAAAAAATAATTTGTGAAATAAATGGGTTCTGACATGGAGCTGTGCTTCAATGTCAGAACCTTTTTTAGCACTGTTTACCCATTCAGAAGTTTTCTTATCCCTCTTGGAAGGACTTGTACTCCGTCCATTGTTTTTCGATTTTCCCCGCTCTACAATGTAGACAGAACGATTAAATGATAGGGGTTTATCAAGTTTTACATAAAATTATATTACCGGTAAGCATACGATGAGCAGATGTTTTTTATTGCCTTTCGAGTATAGATACGTTAAAATATACTTATTAAGCATGATGAATTTGGGAGGTATTTTTCGTGGAAATTAGAGTTCTTCGATATTTTCTGACTGTAGTAAGGGAAGAAAGTATCACAAAAGCCTCAGAAGTTTTACATATCACGCAGCCGACACTTTCACGTCAGCTTGCACAGATGGAGGAAGATATTGGTGTAAAGCTGTTTGATAGAGGGACACGGAAAATCAAATTGACAAATGAAGGAATACTTCTTCGCCGTCGTGCGGAAGAAATTTTGCAGCTTGTAGATAAGACAGAAAAAGAATTAGTGGAGCAAGAGGAACAGGTGGAAGGTAAAATTTCCATTGGGTGTGGAGAAATTGCTGCTGTACAACTTCTTCCTAAAATAATTGAGTCCTTTCGTCGGAAATATCCCCGTGTTACTTTTGACATTTTTACAGCCACAGCAGATTTGGTAAAGGAACAAATGGAGAAGGGACTACTGGATATTGGTTTGCTTCTTGAGCCGGTTGATATGGAAAAATATGAATTTATTCGCTTGAATATAAGGGAAAAATGGGTGGTTCTGATGAAATCGGATGATCCACTCTCCAAGAAAGAAACGGTAAGCGCAAAAGATTTGTCTGTACTGCCTTTGATTCTTCCTAGGCGTATGAATGTGCAGAGTGAGTTGGCAAGTTGGTTTGGCAACTACTATGAGAAACTGGATATTGTTTTTACCAGCAATTTAAGTACGAACAGCGCAATTATGGTGAATGGAGGCTTGGCATATTCATTGGTGATTGAAGGGGCTGTACCGTTCTGGAATCAATCAAAGGTTACATTCAGACCGCTTGATCCGCCACTTACAGCAACAAGTGTATTAGCATGGAAACGTGGTCAGCCGTTTAGCTTAGCAACCACAAAATTCATCAAACATATTCAATGCTTTTTAGGCATGGACAAACCATAAAAACTAAGTATTTGATATAATTCAATTAGAAAATTATAATATAGGTGTAGAGATAAAGCAAACAGCTTTAATTTCTGCACCTATATTTTTTATTGAGGAGGGAGTGCCATTTCATGAAACCGGATTATGATTCCCGTATAAACGCCGGATTAAGCAAAGAAGAAATCGCAAAAATTTCAGGATGCGAAGATCAAGAAATGCAGATAAGGATGTTGCGAAAATATCAGTACAAATTGCTTGATGAGGTACATGAAAAGCAGCAGTCACTTGATGCAATCGATTATATGATCTGTAAAACAAAAAAAAAAACAATAAGAGGAGGAAAAGGCGTGAATCAGCAAACAACTCTGTTTTCAAACGAGAAGTTGATGGCTATGATTATTCCCCTGTTTTTAGAGCAGCTGCTGATAATGCTTGTAGGGATGGCGGACACACTGGTGGTCAGCTACGCAGGAGAAGCGGCAGTATCCGGTGTTTCACTGGTAAATCAGTTCAATACTATTTTTATTTATCTGTTTACAGCATTGGCATCTGGAGGGGCGGTTGTGATCAGCCAGTATATTGGTAGAAAGAAAAATGATGACGCTGGAGAATCCGCCAGTCAGCTTCTTTCATTTTCTGCGATTTTTTCCATACTGATCGCAGTGATGGTTCTAATTGGAAATGAAGGGATGCTTCGTCTGATGTTCGGTAAAGTGGAAGATTCTGTGATGCACTCTTGTATTACATACCTTAGGATTTCTGCATATTCCTATCCGGCATTGGCGGTTTACAATGCTGGCGCTGCCCTTTTTCGCAGTATTGGAAAAACCAGTGTGACCATGTATTTGTCGGTAATTTCCAATATCATCAATGTTATTGGAAATTTCATTGGTGTACTTGTTTTGCGTGCAGGTGTTGCAGGTGTTGCATACCCTTCACTGATCGCTCGGACATTTTCAGCCGTGATGATTACAGTACTTTGTTTTCAGAGAAAAAATGAAGTGTTCTATCGCTGCAAGTGGATTTTCCGGTGGAATGTGGATTTCATGAAACAAATTCTAAAAATCGCTATTCCAAATGGGATGGAAAACGGTATATTCCAGTTAGTCAAAGTAGCATTAAGCGGTATCGTTGCACTTTTTGGAACATATCAGATTGCTGCAAATGGTGTTGCACAAAGTATCTGGTCATTGGCTGCGCTGGCGGGAGTCGCTATGGGTCCCGTATTTATAACGGTCATTGGACAGTGTATGGGAAATGGGGATGCAGATGCTGCGGAGCATTATTTTAAGAGATTGACAAGAATCACATTGCTGATTTCATCGGCATGGAATCTTTTGATTTTTCTTCTGACTCCATTCTTTATGAAATTTTATGCTTTGCAGCCGGAGACCAAACGGCTTGTAATCTGGCTGGTTTTAATCCATAACGTGTTTAATGCAGCAGCATATCCCTTTTCCGGTGCGCTTAGTAATGGGCTGCGGGCAGCGGGTGATGTGAAATTTACCATGTATGTTTCGGTTATCTCCACGATAGCGGTGCGTCTGCTTTTATCATGGCTCTTGGGAATTGTTTTGAAAATGGGCGTGATCGGGATTGCTATTGCAATGGTTTGTGACTGGAGCATTCGGGCGGTCATTTTCTTCTGGAGGCAGAAGTCTGGAAAATGGAAAACATTTCAGGTGATATAGATTCATTTATAATAAGTTCAATATCGGTATATTATGCCTTATGGTCTTAGCAAGTTTTGCCGTTTTGCTGTGAATGTGTGGGAGGTCAATCCTGCTGGAAAAGCTGATGAACAGGTTGCCAGAGAAGGGCTTTCCTGTATGGAAGTTTGGATGAAAGAACTGGGACTTACAATGAATCTCCATGAGTTGGGGGCAACAGAAGAAATGTTGCATGGTATTGCAAATGGAACCATCATCATGGAAGGTGGATATAAGGTGTTGAATCATGATGAGGTATTGGAGATTTTGAAGAACAGTTTGTAAGCATTCAAGTAGGAGCTTTTATAACGATAATATAATAGAAAAAGGCAAGTGCTGTGAAAGAAATTTTTCTTTGATGTTGCTTGTCTTTTTTTAATTCATCACTTGACATTGTGGCAAAGAAATCCTGAAAGGGGACGAGTAGAAAAAAGAGTAGCTGCATGAGCAGGAAGAAGAAAATAGACAGAGCAGTTGATGATGTGGAATGTCCGGTGCAGTGTGGGTGTAATGCTCATGCTACACCGGACTTTTTTCGAAAATGATTTTTAATAATGTTGATTTTCAACTACTTTTAACTCAAATATTGCATCTTAACTTAAAAAGAGTTAAGATTGCAAGTAATGACATGGAATATCTCGATAAAGTTCCTGGAGTCAAGAATCAAAGTGTTTTTAAAGAAGCTTATGTTAGGGGATATTCTATTTACTAATGTTGATTTTCAACTGCTGAACGAATGGGAGGGGTGCTTCATGCCGTTGCAAATGATCAGAAACGATATTACAAAAATGAGTGTTGACGCAATCGTCAATGCTGCCAACACGTCCCTTTTGGGCGGCGGTGGTGTGGATGGCTGCATTCATCGTGCGGCCGGACCGGAACTGCTTGCAGAATGCCGTACGCTGCATGGCTGCGAAACCGGCAGTGCAAAAATCACAAAAGGATACCGTCTGCCCTGCAAATATGTGATCCATGCAGTCGGTCCGCGCTGGCGGGATGGCAGGCATCGGGAGCGGGAGCTTCTGGAATCCTGTTATCGGACATCTTTGAATCTGGCGAAAGAAAATGGCTGTCAGTCTGTAGCCTTTCCGCTGATTTCCTCCGGTGTTTACGGCTATCCAAAAGACCAGGCTCTGAAGGTTGCAGTCGATACCATCAGTGAATTTTTGCTGGAAAACGAGATGATGGTCTATATCGTTATTTTTGACCGAAAGACATATCAGATTAGCGGAAAGCTGTTTGATGACATCGCAGTGTACATAGATGACAGGTATGTGGAAGAACATACCGACAGGAGGGCAGAACAGAGTCGGTGTTCCGAAGCATGGCAAGAGGAATCCTGCTTTGAAGCTGTATCTGTCCCGCTGCCGCCCGAAGCAATCTGTAAATCCTGCAGCAGTCAGTCTTTAGAAGAGGCGCTGGGGCAGATGGATGAGAGCTTTTCAGAAATGCTGCTTCGAAAGATTGAGGAAAGCGGTATGACGGATGCACAGTGCTACAAGAAAGCAAATATTGACAGGAAGCTCTTCTCAAAAATTCGCTCGGATAGATTCTATAAGCCATCCAAACCTACGGTGCTGGCATTTGCCCTCGCTTTGGAGCTGCCGCTTGCCCAGATGCAGGAGATGCTCGGCAAGGCAGGATTCACATTGTCTCATTCGAGTAAATTCGACATCATTGTAGAATATTTTGTTGAACGGGGAAACTATAATGTGTATGAAATCAATGAAGCACTGTTTGCCTTTGACCAGAGTCTGATCGGTACATAAGGAAAAAGAAATGTCGCTTTCCATGCGACCACTCCGCAAAAGAAAATCGCTATACTATGGCTGTAAGGTACGAAATCGAGCAGCCATTTGCGTGAGGAATGAGCCAAAGCTCGAGCTTGCTCGAAACCTTGGCGAATACTGCGACAGCGAGCCCGTAAGGGCGAGATCTTTTAGGAGAATAAGCATATGAGAAAGAATTTAACAGAGATCGTTTTTATCTTAGACCGCAGCGGTTCTATGAACGGACTGGAACGGGATACCATCGGCGGATTCAATTCCATGATTGAGCAGCAGAAAAAAACAGAGGGCGAAGCACTGATTTCAACGGTACTGTTTGATAATGTGAGTGAAGTCCTGCATGACCGTGTAGATGTAAAGGACATCCGACCAATGACTGACCGGGATTATACGGTTCGCGGATGTACGGCACTCTTAGATGCCATCGGCGGTGCGATTCATCACATTGGAAATATTCATAAGTACGCACGACCGGAAGATGTCCCGGAGAATACCATGTTTGTAATCACTACGGACGGAATGGAAAATGCCAGCCGCCGGTATGACAGCGAAAAAGTGAAGCAGATGATCGAGCGGCAGAAAGCGAAATACGGTTGGGAGTTTTTGTTCCTCGGTGCAAATATTGACGCGGTAGAGACCGCAAGCCAGTTCGGAATCGGTGCAGACCGTGCAGTCAACTATCAGTGCGACAGCGAAGGAACTGCGTTGAATTATGAAGTGATCAGCGAAGCAATCAGCTCTGTCCGGTGCAGTGCCCCGTTGAATGCAGACTGGAAAAAACGTATAGACGAGGATTATAAAAAACGTGGAGGAAAATAGAAATATGCGGGCGTATACCTACGTTTCAAAAGGAAAATTCGAATTAAGAGAGAAGCCAAAACCGACCCTGATGCAGGAGCGGGATGCTATTGTCAAAGTGACACTCGCCAGCATTTGCTCCAGCGATCTGCATATCAAGCATGGCAGCGTTCCTCGGGCAGTACCCGGGATCACGGTTGGCCATGAGATGGTGGGGATTGTGGAAGAGGTTGGAAAGGCAGTTACCAGGGTAAAACCGGGAGATCGGGTGACAGTAAACGTGGAGACCTTCTGCGGTGAATGCTTTTTCTGCAAGAAAGGGTATGTGAATAACTGTACAGATGAAAATGGCGGTTGGGCGCTGGGCTGCCGGATCGATGGCGGCCAGGCGGAATATGTGCGTGTACCCTTTGCAGATCAGGGACTGAATAAGATTCCGGATGGCGTTACGGATCGACAGGCATTGCTGGTGGGCGATGTTCTGGCTACCGGTTACTGGGCAGCGCGTATTTCAGAGATCTCAGAGCAGGACACGGTGCTGATCATCGGAGCCGGCCCCACCGGTATCTGTACCCTGCTTTCGGTAATGCTGAAAAAACCAAGACGGATTATTGTGTGTGAAAAGGATAAAAATCGTCTGCAGTTTATCCGACAGCATTATCCGGAGATTTTGTTGGTTTTTCCGGAGAATTGTGAAGCGTTTGTACGGGCAAACAGCGATCATGGGGGAGCTGACGTTGTGCTGGAGGTTGCGGGGGCGGAAGCTACCTTCCGTCTGGCCTGGGAATGCGCGAGACCCAATGGTCTGGTGACGGTGGTTGCTCTTTATGATCAGGCACAGATCCTGCCGCTTCCGGATATGTATGGAAAAAATCTTACCTTTAAAACCGGAGGAGTGGATGGCTGTGACTGTGAAGAAACATTACGGTTGATTGCAGAGGGAAAACTGAACACAGAGCCGCTTATCACCCATACCTATCCCTTAGAAAGGATAGAGGAAGCCTATGAACTCTTTGAAGGTAAGCGGGATGGTGTAATTAAGGTAGCAGTAGAATGCTAAAAGAAGATATAGATAATTCCAATCATTAATGTACTATATATGGTATGATAATGATTGGAATTTTGTTATAACAGGGGGGATTTCCAACCATTAGTATATACGATTCATGAAAAATCAGGTAAAATTATGTATAGGTAATTAAGGGACCGGTTTTATGCAGGTCTGTTGATGTTCGAGGCTCGGGATAAAAATCCTGGATATCCGGTATGACAGGGAAGGGGGCGGGAGTCTATGAAAAATTTAAAAAAACTGACGATTCTTCATTCGAATGATATGCATGGGGATTTTTTAGCGGAGCAGATCGATGAAAATCTGGTGGGAGGGGTGTCCTTCCTCTCCGGTTATGTGAATCAGGTACGGAAGCAGGAGAAAAATGTGATCTATGCGATTGCGGGAGATATGTTCCGCGGTTCTGTCATTGACTCCGAGTATAAAGGCGTGTCAACCATCGGCATTATGAACCTGCTGGGTCCGGATGTGGCGACAATTGGAAATCATGAGGTAGATTACGGGCTGTCTCATCTTCTGTTTCTGGAAAAATGTGCAAATTTCCCTATTATTAACGCCAATTTCCATATCCGGGCAAACTGGAAGCGGCTGTTCCAGCCCTTTTACATTGCGGAAATGGACGGTATGAAGATCCTTTTCATAGGAATTATTACGGAGGACGTGTTGGCACAGACAAAGGCGGAAGAGTTGATAGGTTCCTTTGTGGACATCGGGGAGGCGGCCCAGGAGGTTGGAAATATCTGTAATGCATACAATGCGATTGATATTGATTTTACAGTGCTTCTGACGCATATCGGATTTGAAAAAGATAAAAAACTGGCGGCTCTGCTGGATCAGGCCTGGGGTGTGGACGTGATCATCGGCGGTCATTCGCACACCCTTCTTACAGAACCTGCTCTGGTAAATGGAATCTATATTGTGCAGGCAGGAACCGGTACAGACCAGATCGGGCGTTTTGATATTATGGTGGACACGGATCTCAATGCAATCGATACCTTTACCTGGCAGCTTATCCCGATCAACAATACAACCTGTCAGAAAGATGAAGAAATGGAAGAGTTCATCAATCATTACCGACGGGAGACGGATAAAAAGTATGACCGTATTGTGACCAGATTTACGAAATGTCTGACACATCCGGTAAGAAATCAGGAAACGGCGCTGGGAAATCTGATTGCGGATATCCTGCGGGACAGTCTGGGGATTGATCTGGCGCTGATGGGGTCCGGTGCGATCCGGAATTATGAACTGGGACCGGTGGTCCATTATCAGGATCTGGTGGAATGTCTTCCTTATGATGAAGCGATGTATATGGTTCAGGTAAACGGAGCACAGCTGGAGCGGATGCTGCGTTATATTCTGCGTGAAGAGGCGTTTGAGGGAGAGCATACGGAGTTTTATCAGTTTTCCCATGGGCTGCATATCGTCTGGTCACGCAGCCGGCAGGAGTTTGAAGCGCTGACGCTGGAGGGAAAGGCACTGAATGAGCAGAAGCTATATTCCATTGCCCTGTCGAAATATCATTATATGAATATGCAGGATTTTCTGACGCTGTCCCTGGAGGAGGCGAAGGCCAATGCGCTTCCCCGCGTGCTGGCTACCTCCTGCCGGGATATCATAGAAGAATATATGATGGTGAATCCGCACCTTTCCCGGGAGGTGGAAGGCAGGCTGGTAGTGAAATTATAGAAGAAAGAAGCAGTTGATTTTGCAGGAGGAAAACCATTGTTGTGCAAATAAATGTACAGCAGTGGTTTTTTGTGAAAGTTGACAAATTTTTCACGGATAGGGTATACGTTTTTGGAAAAAAGATGTATAATAAAGATAAACTTTCTGTTTGCGGAAAAAGAAAATGTGAAATGTGGGGGAATTTCTATGAAAAAAGGGAGGAACATTATCGGGCGTCTGGGGTATGGTCTGCTTGGCCTGATGGCTGTTATGGGCTTAGCCGGGTGCGGGAAGGAAACGGCCAGGGAACCGGTTACCGTTACTATATGGCATGTCTATGGAGGACAGGCAGAGTCACCGCTCAATGATATGATAGCGGAATTTAATGAGACGGTGGGAAAGGAAGAAAATATCCAGGTACAGGTGGGAAGTGTCACCAATACCAATACGATCCATGAAAACGTGCTGTCCTCAGCATTTGGGGATCCGGGGGCAGAGGATCTGCCGGATATGTTTGTTTCCTATCCGAAGACAGTACTGGCATTGCCTGATGAGACGGTTCTGGTGAATTATCAGGATTATTTTTCTGAGGAAGAATTAAGCTGCTTTATTCCGACCTTTCTTACAGAGGGGCAGATTGACGGCAGACAGCTGATTCTTCCCGTTGCGAAGTCCACAGAAATTATGTTTGTAAATGAAACAGCATTTAACCGATATGCTAAAGTCAGTGGAGCTTCTCTTTCTGACCTGGAAACCTGGGAGGGAGTCTTCCGTATAGCCGAGGATTACACCAGGTGGACGGATGAGCAGACGCCGGATATTCCGGAGGATGGGAAACCATTTTTTGTTCATGATTATCATTTTAACTATTTTCAGGTGGGTGTAGAGTCCCTGGGAGAGCATTTCTTTACGAAGAATGGGACAGAGCTTGTCTTTGGGCCGGCTTTTGAACGGGTGTGGGCACCTTATGCCAAAGCGGCAGAGGAGGGTGGTATCTGGCTTCAGAGCGGTTATGCTACAGAACCGCTGCGAACCGGGGATTCTATCGTGTCCGTAGCCTCTTCTGCCAGCGTCCTGTATTACTCCGATACGGTGACCTATGCGGACAATACCACAGAGAAGGTGAATATGATTTCGATGCCCTGCCCGGTTTTTGAAAATGGGGAAAAGCTGGTGATGCAGCGGGGTGCTGGAATCTGCACGGTAAAGTCTACTCCGGAGCGGGAAAAAGCCTGTATCACATTTTTAAAATGGCTGACAGATCCGGAGCGGAATGTGGAATTTGTGACACAGCTGGGATATATGCCGGTAAAACAGGAATCCTTTGAAAAATATCTCCCGGCAGCAATCGACCGGCTCCGGGATCCCATGTATCAGTCTTTGTACCAGGCATTTTTACAGACGCAGGAGCAATATATTTTCTATACGGCGCCACAGTATGATACCTATCTGGATCTGGAAACCAGATTTGAAGATCTGGTTCGTCAGAAGCTCCAGATTGCGCGCCGTTCCTTCCTGGAAAGTCCGGAGCAGTCTCCGGAGGAGCTGGCAGAGACAACGTTGGAGAGCTTCAGGAAGGATTATCAGCAATGAAGGTAAGAAAGGCGGTGACGCAATGAGTCGCTTGTTTCATAAGATCAGCTATTCGCTGTGTCACTGGAATGAAGTTGGCGTATCCATGCAGCGAAAGCTGACGCTGTACGTGGCCTGTATGGTACTGTTTGTATTTGCGGCAGGCGTAGTTGTGATTCAGAAAGCAGGGATTATGCCGGGATCGGAGCGTAATCTGGGAGAAGCACTGACGGTACAGCATCAGAATACTGTTTCAGCAATGACGAAGCAGATGGATCTTCTGACGGCAAGAAGTATCAGCCTTTCAGAAGAAATCACGCGGACCATGGATCAGGTGCTGATTGAGAGTGGAAAATCATTTTCCGATCTCAATGACGATTCCGAGCTGATTCTGGATCTGGAGAATTCTCTGTATGGATCGCTGGAGACGGTTTTGCGTTCCAATGCATGCAGTGGCGCATTTTTTGTGCTGGATGCCACTGTAAATACAAAGGCAGAATGTGCAGATACCTCTCGCATGGGAGTCTACCTGCGTTTTTCGGATCTGAAGGCCGTCGGAACGGCAAACCAGCATATGGTGTATTTCCGCGGGGCGGCTGATCTGGCCAGAAAAAAACAGATTCAGATGCATAATCGCTGGGATCAGGAGTTTGACACATCGCTGATTCCCTGTTATGATACGCTTCTGCATTTTAACCGCAGCCGTCTGGCAGAGGGAGCCGTCTGGACAGAGCGGTTCCGGCTGCGGGATACCTGGGAGGATGTAACGCTTCTGTGCGTGCCGGTTCTGGATCAGAACGGAGAGCCCTGCGGGATCTGCGGTGTGGAGCTGAGCCAGCTTTATTTTGTCCTGTCTTATCCGGCGTCAGAAAGCCGGTTCGGAAATATGGTTACTCTTCTGGTTTCTGGAGAGGGAAGAAAGTACGATTTGTCCAAGGCTATGATTGGAAACGCAGCAGGGACGTATCTGAAATCCTCCGGGCTGATAGAAATCCGGAGCGGGAAATATTATGAGACAGCCTCGACTGGCTCTACCCGCTATTTTGGATTGGCTACTCCGTTGGAGGCCCGCCTTTCCAGTGGTCAGACGCCTATGATTTTAACTCTGCTGCCCGAGGACAGCTATCACCAGGCATCCCTTCGAAACCGTCAGCTCTGGTATGCGGGCACGGTCCTGTTTCTGATTCTGATTCTCCTCCTGGCAGGAGGAGTGTCCGGTCGCTTTTCGGCCCCAATTGTGCGAAGCCTGAAAGCCATGCAGCTGGAGACGCCGGGAGGGGACGGTCAGAGCGCCGGTATCCGGTCGGGAATTTCGGAAATTGATGCGCTGGTATCTTTCCTGCAAAGCAGAAGTCAGGAGCTGAAAACCAGTGATCTTCCACCGGAGATTGAAAACATGCTGCAGGAGTTTAAGGAGCGGGTGACAAGGCTGACACCTGCGGAATTACATATTTTTCAGATGTTTATCGAGGGCTGCGATGTCCAGACAGCAGCAGAACGGAGCTTTGTCAGTGTGGCAACGGTGCGAAAGCATAATACCAGTATCAACCGGAAGCTGGAGGTATCCAACCGGGAAGAACTGATGGTTTATGTTGATCTCTTCCGGCGGTGCGGACGGCTGGAGGAATTAAAAGACAGATAAGAAGAAAAAAGGAGAATCCGGATTACCGGGTTCTCTTTTTTTAGGACAGGATATCTATATATGGTATAAAAAATGTTTAAAGCACAATATATTGTATTCCAACCGTTGGAAAGTTATAGAAATAGTCTGATATTCCAACCGTTCCCATATATTTTTTCTGTAAAAACTGATATGCTGATTTCAGATAAGAAACAACAAAACCAAAAATACAGATGCGAAAGGAAAGGAGATTTGTTTATGGGACTGATTAAAGCTGGTATGGGTGCATTAGGTGGAACATTTGCGGATCAATGGAAAGAGTTTTTCTATTGTGAAGCACTGGGAAAAGACGTTCTGGTAACGAAGGGCCAGAAGCGTATCACGGGCCGGTCTTCCAATACAAAGGGAAATGACAACATCATTTCCAATGGAAGCGGTATCGCGGTAGCAGACGGACAGTGCATGCTGATCGTGGAACAGGGAAAAGTCGTAGAGGTTTGTGCGGAGCCCGGTGAGTTTACATATGATACCTCTTCGGAGCCAAGTATCTTTGCCGGAAATCTGGGAGAGAGCATCCGTGAAACCTTTAAGGTGGTTGGAAAACGATTTACCTACGGCGGTGACACAGGAAAGGATCAGCGTGTTTACTATATTAACACGAAGGAGATGGGAGAAATTCTTTATGGAACCGCAACTCCGATTCCATTCCGCGTGGTTGTAAATGAGGAACTGGGATATAAGTTGTCCGTGGATCTCCGCTGCAATGGTAACTTTACATACCGTATCAGCGATCCGCTTCTGTTTTATACCAATGTCTGCGGCAACGTGGAAAGCGATTATGAAAGCGCGGAAATCGCGCCTCGCTTAAAGGGTGAACTGATGACGGCTCTGCAGCCGGCTCTGGCGACCCTTTCGGCGCAGAAGATTCAGTATTATGAGATTCCTGCTCATACATTGGAGCTCTCCGATGCCTTGAACGATGTTCTTTCTAAAACATGGAAAGAAAAACGCGGTATCGAAGTGTTTTCTTTCAACATTAATTCCTTAAGTATTCCGGAGGATCAGCGCCTGAAGCTGACGGAGTGGGAAGAAAATGCTATGACTACCAATCCCAATACGGCGGCAGCCCGTCTGGTAGGCGGACAGATCGACGCTATGAAGGCGGCGGCAAACAATAACGCCGGAGCCATGACCGGATTTATGGGAATGGGAATGGCTATGAATGCAGGTGGAATGGGCGGTATGAACGCGCAGAATCTGTTCGCAATGGGTCAGCAGCAGAATCAGGCGGCGCAGCAGCAGGCAGCGGCACAGCAGCAACAGGCAGCCCAAAGCGCTCCACAGCCCGGGGAAAACAGCTGGAAGTGCCAGTGTGGAGCAATCGCGACCGGAAAGTTCTGTCCGGAGTGCGGCGCGAAAAAGCCGGAGCCGAAGATGGAGGCAGCGGGAAGCTGGAAGTGCTCCTGTGGAGCAACTGCGACCGGAAAGTTCTGTCCGGAGTGTGGCGCGAAAAAGCCGGAAGACAGCGATGGCTGGATCTGCTCCTGTGGAACTGTGAACAAAGGAAAATTCTGTCAGAACTGTGGCGCGAAGAAGCCGGCAGGAGCACTCTTGTACCGATGTGACAAATGTGGCTGGCAGCCGGAGGATCCGACGCATCCGCCAAAATTCTGTCCGGAGTGCGGCGACCCGTTTGATGATGGAGATGTTACGAACTAAATCATTACATCATTTTAAAATAACGATGTAATGAAAAGATTCCGAGAGTACATATAACAGGAAGGGAGGTTTCTATATGGGATTCTTTGATAAAAAGTATTGTGATGTGTGTGGAGAAAAGATAGGGCTTCTTGGAAACCGTAAGCTGGAGGACGGAAATCTCTGTAAGGAATGCGCGTCTAAGCTTTCCCCGTTTTTCTCTGATAGAAAATCTTCTACGGTTGAGGAGATTAAGCAGCAGCTGGCCTACCGGGAGGAAAACCGGCAGCAGCTGGCAGGCTTTCGGGCGACCCGCATAATCGGCGATCGGATGAAGGTTATGGTAGATGAACTGGGAAACCGCTTTATTGTCACTTCTTCTAACGATATTCTGAAGGCGAATCCGGATATCATTTCTATTTCCGATGTGATCTCCTGTAACCTGGATTTGAAGATGGAAGATACGGAATTGAAGCAGGAAGATGCACAGGGTAAGGAGGTCAGCTACAACCCTCCCAGATACTGCTATTCCTACAATTTCTTTATCGAGATTGCTGTAAGAAATCCTTGGTTTAGCCAGATTCGTTTTCGCCTGAATTCCAGTGATATCGAGATTGTGGATGAATTTACCGGTGCCGGAATGGGAAGGATGATGGGCAGCCGCCGCCAGAGTATGGTGCATCCGGAGTACAATATGGAATACCGCAAATATCAGCAGATGGCAGATGAAATCGTGGCAGTATTGTCAGGGCAGCCGACGGCGAGAGGAATAGCGGCTTCTGTGATAAACCAGATGGCAGATGGTCAGGGATTGGTAGGTGCAGTGGTATCCGGTCTGGGCGCAGGCATGGCAGGAACCGGCATGATGCAGAATGAGCACATGATGCAGAATGGAACTATGATGCAGAATGGGAACATGATGCAGAATGGAAATGTGATGCAGAATGGAAATGTGATGCAGAATGGAAACATGATGCAGAATGGGAACATGATGCAGAATGGGAACATGATGCAGAACGGGAACATGATGCAGAACGGAACTATGATGCAGAATGGAAACATGATGCAGAACGGAACTATGATGCAGAACGGAAACATGGCACAGAACGGCAGCTGGGTTTGCTCCTGCGGCATGACAAACACCGGAAAGTTCTGCCAGAATTGTGGAGCACCAAGGGACGGCAGAGACAGGATTCGCTAGAGCGTGTTTGAAAAAGGCTTTTCGTAAGCTGTGAGTCCCATTTTGTGGGAGCGCTTGTCCGAATGAGAGCGGTTGAAGCGGGCTACGGCAACCGAATGGGGTCAAATATATTGCAAAGTGGGGCTTGCAGATTGCGGAAATGGAAAAATTTTATCAGTAAAGGAGGCGTGGAGAATGAGAAAAAGAAAACTTATGACAGTGATGCTGGCGGCAGTGCTGGCGCTTAGCCTGGCGGCTTGCGGCGGAGAAAAGAAACCTGTAGACACAACCGACACCACAGATACCTCACAGACTGATACTTCGCAGACTGATAGCTCGCAGGCCGACAGCTCGCAGATCGACAGCTCACAGACCGATACTTCGCAGACAGAAAAGGAGCAGCCGGAAGCGGAGTCTGCAGAGGCTGAAACGAAGATTCCGGAGAATGCCACAGAAATTTTGCTGACAAATCCGAAAATTCAGGCGCAGGCAAAGTTCTATTTCCCAAAGGAAGCGAAGGAATGGGAAACAAAGTGTCTGAGCAAAAGGGATCCGGTCAATGTACCTCAGAGATATGTGTATCAGTCAGAAAATGCAGATGGCGTTTCGTTACGGGCGGATATCCGGCTGACAGCCACATTAACGGCGACGCTGGCCGCGATGCTGGAGAATGAGGAGGCGGAGAAGATACAGGTTCAGAATTACCCGGCAATTTTGGAAACCACGAATACCTCCTGGCAATACACCATTGATCTGGGGCCGTTTACAGAGGGACTGAATCTGTATATAAATGCTAGCTTTGAAGGCGGAAATGAGGAGTTTGCCAATATAAAGGAACTGGCGGATGTCCGGGATATGTTTTTGGAAACCCTCACAGTAACCACGGATTACGAAGGCAAAGAGGATCGCAGCGGGCGCAAATATCAGGGCGTTGGTTTGTGTTCCCTTCCGGATACTATGGAATATCATGGAGAGAACGTTGAAGTTATGCAGGTTCTCGATGAATATCATATATACAGTCTGAAGACAGAGGTATATGATTCGGATCCGATCCCTACAAGAGTGACAGCAATGATCAGCGGTACGATCAACAATGCCTCTCTGGAAATGGAAGGATATCAGGAATACACCATTGCCGGATATTCCGGAATCATGAAACAGACGGAGTTCTATGGATACGTGAGCAGTTTTCTGCGTCTTAAGATAAATGAGGGTACCAATTATGATGTGTACGCGATCACGTATGTGAACGATGATGAGCTGACGGATCCGGTGGCGCTGGCAGCGGCTGTGAAGGAGATGAAGGACGATCCGGATACCTATTACCAGAAGTCATTGGAGCTACTGGAAGCTATGCTGACCGCGGCGGAATTCAGAGAGCCGGTTGAAGCGTGGTTTGAATAAATCCAGGCAAAGAAAAGGGGGATTGGAGCATGAAACAGCACAAACGTTGGTTATATCTGCTCCTGGCCGGAGGGATACTCCTTGAAGTTTCAGCCTGTACGCAGAAGGAGCCTGTGGCTCCTTCTGCGCCGGATCATATCATTCTGGAAGACTATGAAATCCGTTACAAGGGCTTTACCGTGATGCAGGATATCAACGAGAACCCGGCGCTGGTCATAAACCTGGATTTTACAAATAATGGGAAAGAGGCAACTTCTTATCTCTGGGCAGTATCAGAAAAAGCATTCCGGGACGGGATTGGTCTGGAGGTGGCAACGGTATTTTCTGATCCGGATTCCTATGATACGGTTACGAAAGCACAGCTGACGGAGATCGTACCGGGAAAAACGATTGAGGTGAAATCGGCCTATGTTCTGCCGGACAGTGATACTGAAACCGTAGAAGTGGAGTTTTCCCAGAATCCGGGAAAGAAAAAGGGCAAACTGAGCATTGATTTAACGGAAGCCTGGTAAGGAAGGAGAACAGGAGTATGGCTAATATTCAGGAATATAAATGTCCATGCTGCGGCGGAGCCATTGCTTTTGACAGTACAATTCAGAAGATGAAGTGTCCTTACTGTGACACAGAATTTGAGATGGAAGCACTGCAGGGGTATGATGAAGTCTTAAAGCAGCAGGAGCAGGGTGACGATATGACGTGGGATACCACGGCAGGAGGAGAATGGCAGGACGAAGAGGCAGGCGGACTGCGTACATACCAGTGTAAATCCTGTGGAGGAGAGATCGTGGGAGACGAAAGCATGGCGGCATCTTCCTGTCCGTACTGCGGAAATCCGATTGTACTGATGGGACAATTTGCCGGGGCGCTTCGTCCGGATTATGTGATTCCGTTTAAGCTGGATAAAAAGGCGGCGAAGGCAGGGCTGATGAAGCATCTGAACGGAAAACGCCTGCTTCCGAAGATCTTTAAGGATCAGAACCATATTGACGAAATCAAAGGCGTATACGTGCCCTTCTGGCTGTTTGATGCAAGCGCGGACGCCATGATCAGCTATCAGGCGACAAAACAGAGAACCTGGAGTGACAGCAGTTATGACTATACAGAGACACAGTATTTCATGCTGAACCGGTGTGGAAGCATTGGATTTGAGCGGGTTCCGGTGGACGGCTCAACTAAGATGGAGGATGAACTGATGGAATCCATTGAACCCTTTGATTTTGATGAGGCAGTTCCCTTCCAGACCGCATATCTTGCCGGCTATATGGCGGATAAATACGATGTGTCCGCAGAGGAAAGCATCGAACGTGCCAATACCCGTATAAAAAAATCAACGGAGGATCATTTCCGATCTACGGTAAAAGGATATGACGATGTAAGTGTGGGTCAGAGCAGTGTGCAGCTTCATGGCGGAAGCATCAAATACGTGCTGTATCCGGTGTGGCTCTTAAATACTACATGGAATGGAAAGCAGTACCGGTTTGCCATGAACGGACAAAACGGAAAATTTGTCGGAGACCTTCCGGTGGATCAGGGAGCGGCAAGACGCTGGATGATCCTTACAACAGCGGCGGTCGCAGCAGGAGCCTATGGCATAAGCTGGCTGTTATGGCTGGCAGGTATTTTATAGAAAGGGGAGCAGGACAGATGAAAAGGATGCTGAAACAACTTACGGGTATGATGGCTGCCGTACTTCTGGCTGTATCGTATTTCCCCATGGAGGCAATGGCTGCCGGAGGATTTTCCAGGGAATATGAACGATTGATGGATATGGCAGATCTGCTGACCGAAGAGGAAGAGGAGGAATTGATTGCCACGCTGGATGAAATCAGTGAACGGCAGAATCTGGAGATTGTAGTGGTTACGGCGGAGAATCTGGAAGGCTACAGCGATGGACAGGAGTATACCGATGATCTGTATGAATACTGTGATTTTGGATATGGGGACGCGAGAGACGGAATCATGCTGCTTCTGGATATGGACGGCAGGGACTGGTACATTTCCACCCAGGGCTATGGAATCACAGCCTTTACAGATGCGGCCATTACTTATCTGGGTAATGAAATGAAGGAGGATCTTTCCGCCGGAAACTATGCTGCTGCGTTTCGGATTTATGCGGCAGACTGTGATCAGATGATTACACAGGCCAGGGATGGCAATCCGTTTTCCAAGAAGGATCTGCCTCATAAGCCTCTGTCGCCGCTGGTACTGCCGATCTGTCTTGTAATCGGTCTGGTGGCAGCGTTTATTACCGTGAATTCCATGAAGGCGAAGCTGAAAACGGTACACAGTCAGAAGGCAGCGGCAGACTATGTGAAAAAAGGAAGTATGCAGCTTGCATCCCAGCAGGATCTCTTCTTATACAACAAGATTGATCGGGTGAAAAAAGAGGAGAAGAGCAGCTCCGGAGACAGCACGACCCACAAATCTTCTTCCGGCACTACCCATGGCGGAGGCCGGGGAAAGTTTTAAGTTCAGAATCCGGAGGTCAAGGAGGAATGACAAATGGGAAAAAAAGGAAACCTTGGAAAAATGAAAGGGATGCTTCTGATGGCACTCCTGCTGTTCTGTGCATTCCTTACCGGCTGCAGTCTTCTGGATATCAAAGACGGTGGGCAGGGTATGACCAATCCGGATTATGTGGAGCCGGAGAAGGACGAAATCGATGAAGAAAATTCGGAAAAGGCGCAGTATGAAAAGTATCGGTTTGAAAAGAATCAGCATGAAAAGAATCCGGATGAAGAGGCGCAGCCTGAAGAGGATCAGGCAGCTTCCTGGCTGTCAGAGTCTGGAGGACAGGCACTGGCAGAGGAGCAGGAAAGTCTCAGAGATTACGGGGCAGTTTTAGGTGCCGCGTTTCTGGGCTATACGGCAGATTACAGCTTTCCGGGAAAACAGAAACAGAGAGAAGAGACGTATCCGTATCTGGAGGGAATTCCGGCAGAGCGGATTATAGAATACGAGGGAGACGAGTGGTATGTGATTCTTCCGGAAGCTGCGGACTGGAGTATCTCTGTGGAAGCCTGCAATTGGAATGAGGATTTCACCGATATCAGCGTAGGGGAGCTGCTTTGGGAAGGCACAGACGGACTTCCTGTAATTTTACGGTGTAATCTTGGCGATTTACATTCCAATGTACGAATCACAGCCAGAAAAGGAAGCCGGGAAGTCTTCTGGTATCCCTATTATCTTGCTTTTGCGGGCGAAATCGAACCGACAGAGGAAGTCATGCAGCTTGTATCAGGCTCCTACATGCCAGAGGAGGGATATCTCTATGGAATGGAAGGAAGCTGGTATTGTGATTCTGCTGAAACAGACGCAGGCGAACCCTATTTTTACAGCGTTACCTTCCTGACAGGTGAGGATGGCTTCCCGTTGGATATGTGGTATTATGGAGGTTTTTTGAATGAAGGGGTGGAGGAAATCTGCTTTTTCTGGGATGGCTCTTATGCATATGGGGATCCGCTTGAGGAGTCGCTGGAATTCTGGCTGAATACGCCGGACGGAATCCGAAGCGGTACGATTTGGCTGAATCTGGAAGGAGATTATCTGAGTATTCAGGAAATGGAAGGAGATGCCTTTTTCCCATTTACAGGCGGGTCGGTGGAAACATTCTATCTGCGTCCTGAAGCAGAGCCAGGGGAGAATGGTGATTTTTCCGGTAACGAGATGGATTTACTGCTTGCGCAAGCAGAGGTTCAGGAAAAATTGAACCAGGGTATGGCAATCCGGGACGTGGACGGTATGGACACCGTACAGGGAGAGGCCTGTGTACTCTTTGCACTCGGGACAGAGCATCCGGATCAGTTTGTAGCGGAATATTATTATGCGGTATCCTCTTCCGGAGCCGTTTACCGAATGGATGATCTGACCGGAGAATGGGAACCGGTTTAACCGTAACAGAGGAGGATGGGGTATGGAGCAGGAAAAAATTATGACAATTCACTGTGCCAGCTGCGGAGCACCGGCCCAGTACGATATTGTGAAACAGAATTACCACTGTCCGAACTGTGGAGAAGATACAGGAACAGAGATTCCGTTAAAAAAGCTCCGGGAGTTCCGGAGTCTTACGAAAACATTGCTGGAGCAGGAGCTCCCGGACAGTCAGACGATCGCCTGCGAGTGTCCAAACTGTGGGGCACGGGTGATTGTGAAGGAACACGAGGTAACAGAAACCTGTATTTTCTGTCAGTCTAAGATTCTGCGCTCGAATGTGCAGATGCGAGAAGGCTTTCCGGAAATGGTGATTCCCTTTCGGTTGAATCGGAAGCAGGCGGAAAAGCAGCTGGACGAATGGGTGGAGAAGCATTCCGATAAGAAGGAATCGGAGATCCTGAAGGAAAACAGGAAAAAATTAAAGGGAATTTATCTGCCGTATGAGCTTATACGCGGTCCGATCCGCTTCAATGTGGCAAGGGATAATTCCGACAGGCGGTATACCTGTGGAGGATTTCTGGAGCATGTGGCGGTCAACGTAACGGAACGCTGCAATAACCTGCTGCTGAATGGAATGGAGCCGTTTCTGTGGGAGGATCTGGAACCGTTTCAGTTTGGATATATTGCCGGTCATGCGGCGGAGGTCCCGACTGCGGACGGCGAGGAGCTGAGGCGGCGTGTATTTGAAGAGGTGGCGGAGGAGTATCGCCCAACCGTGGAGCGCACGATGCAGACAACCGGGTTATCCTTATCTCCGTCTACAGATGCGCTTCTTCGGATGCCCGCATTCCTGCCGGTTTATTTCCTGGATTGCGGAGACGTCCAGGCGGCGGTAAACGGGCAGACAGGAAAGGTATCTGTGCTGGCCGCAAAGGAAACCAAAACGTATCCCTGGGTGATTGAACCGCTTCTGGGGACGCTGGCTGTGATGATCTTTATCTTCTTTGCTTTCCGCAATTATGGCGGAGTGCCCATGGATCCGAAGGAGCTGTTTGAGCTGGTGGGCATGGCCGGACTGTTGGCGGCGCTGATTCTCTTTACGATATTCAGTAAAGGAAGAGAGGCCAGAGTCCGGAGAAAAATTTATAAGAGTATCAGTGAGGAAGAAAAGAAAAATCCGGGGGAGACGATGGAACCGGTCTTTTTTGAACAGATCCAGGGTCAGGAGATTCCGGTACGGCTGGGCTTTTATTCCGGCGGGCGTATGGTGAAGATTGCGCTGATTCTGCTGCTTACCAATCTGTCGCCCAGTATACTGGCATGGCTCTTCACGGCGGTTTCGTGTATCGGAACCGGAGACTTGGCGTTGCTTGGGCAGCTGGATTATAGCTACAATGTGGTCTGGCTGTGTCTGTCCCTGCCGGTTTCCGTGGCCGGGTTTGTTGTATTCGGCCGAATCGAGATTTATGATTCACCGGTTATCTTCCGGATTCTGGAAAATGGAGGACGAAAACGGATCCGGGTGAAAAAGGAGAACAAAAAGACGCTGCATATGCGTTGGAGGACAGTCCGCAATACGATAGGAAACTGGGCGTTTCCCTTGTTGATTGTATTGCCGCTGTATGCCATGACAGTCTATATGATTATGAATCCTTATCCCTAAGAGGAAGGGCAGACAGGAAAGGGGGAACGGAGATGAAAAAGAACTCAAAAACAGGCGCAGTGATACTGATAGCGCTCGGTTTGCTTTGCGCTGTCTCTACAGTGAAATCGTGTGGTACAAAGCGTGCGGCCATTCAAGAAAAAGTGGATGATGTGGTATATGTGGGACAGGGCAGCTATGATCCGGCAAATGACGGAAAGGTTGTGATTGTCTGCGGAGAACTGAAGGTTCTGGAACAGGCCTATGATGACGAACTGGGACTTACGATCGATGCTCCCCGCGCCATGCGAAGCGCAAAAAAAATGAAGCTGAAAAAGTGGAATCTCCCGGCAACAGAGGAAAATATGGAATGGAATTCCGATCTGGGCGTGGGCGGGATGGAAATCTTCCAGGGTAAAGCAGATGTGGGAGCTTATCATCTGTCCGAGGAGTTTATCGACAATCTTATGTTGGGAAAAGAGTACGAATTTGATGAGGAGATGCTATCGGAGGCAGGACTTGCGATTCTCACAGACCGGAAATACCGCGGAGAGAAGTTCATCGGAACCCAGCGAATGGGCCGGGGCGTCTTCGAGGAAGGCGATCGGCGTTATCAGTATTCCGTTCCCCAGCAGAGCGATGGGGATATGGTGACGGTAATCGGCATTCAGGAGCAGGATACCCTGACCTATGTAAAGGGGGCTACCCCCAATATGCTGAGCGGAGAACTGGACCAGAAAACCGCACTCAAAAAAAGCGGAATGTCTTCCGGCGGAGTCAGTATTTTCCGGCTCCTTCTAACGATTTTACTTCTGGCAGCCGGGGGTGGAATGCTGTTCAGAAAACAGGAACAAAAGAAAGATAGAAATAGCTTATGAAAAAAGGAAAGACAGACTGGATATTGCTTGTGGTATTTACTGCGTGGGCGGCGCTGATCACAGGCTGCGGAAAATGGCCCGGAAATAAGCCGGATAAGGAGCCGGAAGAGACGACGCTTCCGGATATTCAGGAGCTGACGTATTATATGCATGGAACGATGATGGAACCGATCTGGAGCGTAAGCCTGATCCGGCAGGGGGAAGAAGCGCTGGTACGGGTGGAGCCCTGGGATAAAGAAGAGGAGGAGTTCTACGATTATCCGGCGGAGGCAGAGCTCCTTGAGAAAGCCCGTGCGATTCTGGAGACCTATGACGTGGCGTCCTGGGCCGGCTTCCGCGGAAGGGATCCCAATGTCTCAGATGGATATTCCATGAGGTTCCAGGTGAAATTTACAGACGGAAGCAAGATAGAAGCATTCGGTGAAAATCAGTTTCCTAAAAATTGCCGCGATGTTTTCTCTGAACTAAATGATCTGACGGCCGAAGCGAGGAATAAATTTACGGAAGAGAAAAGCGGTTAATGCAGTGCTTTTGAGGGACAAACTTTCGTGCATTCATAGCAGAGAATACACTCTGTTCCGTTTTTCCGCTTGCGGGTTTCCTTATTAACCTCCACGTTCATGGGGCAGACCTGCAGACACTTCCTGCAATGGACACACTTATCCTCATCACAGTGGACGCGCAGAAGAGAGAAATAGCTCATAGGTTTGAGAAAAACCGTAATGGGACACAGGTACTTGCAGAATGCCCGGTTATCTTGAAACAGGAAGGCGAACACAATACCGACAAGGTAATAAAGCGCATTTCCGGCCAGGAAAAGCCAGAACATGATTTGCTCCAGATGTGCCACCTGCATCAGAAAGAGCCCGGACACCAACGCCAGAGACAGAAGAAACATCACATAGCGAAGGAAGCCCAGCTTTTCTTTTCGTGGCTTCTGCGGCTGATTGTAGGGCAGAAAGTCCAGCACCATAGCTGTCCAGCAGGCGTAACCGCACCAGCCACGCCCAAAAAGCAGCGGTCCGAAAATTTTTGCAACCGCGTAGTGGATAGTTGCTGCTTCGAAAACGCCGAGAAACAGGTAGTACCAGAACCCTTCGATCTGCATATTTTCACGGGAAATCACGCCAAGGTACAGCAACATATAGCTGCCCACCGCCAACTGGACGAAATGCCGGGCATACCGTTTCCCGGCGGTAAACAGTGCCGTTCCAAGCCCAAGGCAGGCTCCGATGTAGCTGAAATTCAGCAGATAGAAAAAATTGTCCTTTGTGAGCCACAGCGTAACTGCCACTGCTTCAAACAGCAGAAACAGCAGCATAGATGGCACGTATTTGTGAAGTCTGTTTGGGATTTTCGTCATCTCTTTGATCCTCTGCTTTCTTATTTTTTCTCAATGCACGGACTGCCAGGCCGGTGCAAGAGCGTGTCTGGTATCTTAGCATAAGTATAGCAGAGAAATGAAAAAATAGTAATCAGATTCTTATAAAACATCTGCAAAAAAAGTGAAACGATTACAGGCGCAGACGGTTATGACCGCCTGCGCCTGTAGTCGTTTGGAGTCATTCCAAACTGTTTTTTAACCGAATCAAGCAAGTCCCCTGCTTCTATTGCGTGAAGCAATAAGCAGTGGGTTGGGACTTGCTTGTATCAGGAGTGGTACAAGCCACTCCTGATAAGCTGCGAAGCAGCTATTCGGTTATGAGCAAGTAGCGAAGCGGATTGCGAATATCCGCTTTGACAAGCTGTCTGGAAGTGGCCTGGACTGGAAAAGTTTGATGTATTCCTATGCATAGGGTATAATGTCTTTAGGGAAAAAGATATGATTACGAAAACAAAATATTCCGCAAACATGATAGAGAAAGCAGGTATGCTATGAAAAGAAAAATTATGATTGCGGCAGTGGCAGCTGCTGTGATTTTTGCTGTGATTGCGATTCTTTCTGTTTTGGCACAGACACCGGCATTAATCTGAGAAATCGAAATGATCTGCTGTGAAATTTCCGGCGGATCATGGAAGGATGGGAAAACTGGCGTTTCACAAATGATTTTGCCTACTTTCATACAAAAAATACTTTGAATATCAAGAAATCTATGCTACACTGATACTGCATGACAAAATAAAAGAAAGTGGGGATTGTAGTATGAGTGGTCTGTTTCGGGCTCTTCATCGGACAAAAGTGTTTCGAAATCTGACGGAGCAGGAGTTTGCATGGGTTTTATATGATGTGGGAAATTCGGCATTTATTATGCTTGCCTGTTCGCTGATTCCGATCTGGTTTAAGAGTCTGGCAATCGGTACAGGGCCGGGAAAAATCAGTTCGGATCAGGCGACGGCGTATTATTCGATTGCCATTTCCATTGTTACGGTGGTGGTGGCACTGATCGGTCCTGTCTGCGGTGTGCTGGCGGATCGTAAGGATAAGAAAAAGATCTTTTTTACCACAACGGCAGGTCTTGGCATCACAGGATGTGTGCTGAATGGCGTTGCAACGAGCTGGGTGCTGTTTCTGGTCATTTATATTGTGACAAGAGTCTGCTATAATGCATCGCTGACGATTTACGATTCCATGCTGAATGATGTGACAACGGAGGAACGTATGGATGAGGTATCCTCCTATGGCTATGCGTGGGGATACCTGGGATCCTGCATTCCGTTTCTTGTAGCACTGATTGCTTACGTTCTGGGGCCGGATATGGTCGGGGTACTGCCGGATTTTGTCTCTAAGATGATTGGCTTTGGCGTGACGGCTCTCTGGTGGCTGGTGGTGACGCTGCCGTTGCTGAAGGAATATCGGCAGAAGAATTACGTGGAAATGAGAACGGTTACCGTCGGTCAGACATTTGGAAAAATATTCAGAACCCTGAAAAAAATCGCAGTTTCGGACCGGAAAGTATTTTTCTTTCTGATTGGATTCTTTCTCTATATTGATGGGGTCGGAACGATCATTGACAACTGCATCAACATCGGAACCGATCTAAACCTGAATACGGTCGGACAGGTCGTTTTCCTGCTTGCCACGCAGGTTGTCGCTTTTGGAGGATCTCTGTTTTTTGCAAAACTGTCGCGGAAAAAAGATACGGTATCCCTGATTCTGATCTGCATCGCAGGCTATTTTATCATCTGCCTCTATGCGCTGACACTGCGGACGCTGGTGCACTTTGCGATTCTGGCATTTGGAGTGGGATGCTTTCAGGGATCAATTCAGTCGTTGTCGCGGTCGTATTATTCCAAAATTATTCCGGCGGAGAATTCGGGAGAATATTTTGGCATCTACGATATTTTTGCCAAGGGCGCTTCCTTCCTTGGATCTGTAGTCATTGCAGTTGTAAAGCTGGCGGGAGGAACGATCAACGTAGCGGTTGCATGTCTGGCGGTTTTCTTTGCACTTGGATTTGTTTTTCTGAAAATTGCAGACCATCAGCCGATGGCGGGTGAAAAATAAAAGATACACAGCATAAAAAATCTCAAAACCAGGAGAACAAGAGCAACTGGTTTTGAGATTTTTTGCTTTTGACTCCGGGGTTTCACAAAGAGAGGTTACGTGTTACGATAATCAGTGAGTCGGGCTGCCGGGAATGTGGCTGCCTGAAAAAAGCACAGACAGGCCAGATCCGGAAAGCCGGAAGAGTCGATCACAAGGATGCGTTTCTGGACACCGAGGAGCTGCACATTGGTACCAGACCCCATTACACTTCTATCTGCAGACCCCGATTGCACAGATTCATGATTACAGCATGGCGCAGTTTGAGCATTGGACGAAAGAAACATTCTCTGCCAATTTTCGCAAAATGCTGACGCTGGAACAATACCGCGATCCAAAACTTGCGCAGCTTCATCATGATTATCTGGCGGGCGGACCATTGGAATATATGGCGGCGATTTTTCGTAAGCTGGCGGATTCTGATGAAACGGCCATGCAGCTGGCGTTGGAGTTTTAGCTGTGAGAAGAACCCGGAAGCTTTTGAAAAATTTGAAGCCGCATTTCCCAAAAAGGAAAAGCTGAAACTGCTGGGGCAGCTGTTCTGATTCGAGCGATAAAGTTTGGCAGCAGAACGATGCTGAGGGGTAAGCAGGTGTGTGATAAAAGGATAACAGGACAATGGGGGAATCCCGTGTCCTGTTTTTTTGCCCCTGAAAAGTGGAAATTTCCTATCCCCTCTGCATACAATACAGGTAGAGTATCTTTTCAAACCCGTTCAGAAAGGATGATCATTATGACGAAAGGCATTGTAAAAATAAAGAAAAACCGTGCATTTGTAGAGCAGCAGAACGGCGAGGTGGAAGTGGCTTCCGGGCAGTATGTGTATCTGAAAGTGGAAAATTGCTGGATTCCGGTGGTGGTGCGGTATTCGGCGCGGAGGAAGAAGTGGTATTTTAAGTATCTCGAGGAAATCCCGGTCTGCGGGCAGAAAGTGCTGCTGAAGGCGTAGCCGGTAAAGGGCGTTTCACGTATGTTTAACATGTGTTTAATATTTCTATGATGTTCTGTTTATCTTTCCCAAGTATGATAGAGACAGAAAAACAGACGAAAGGAGAAAGAGATGAAAAAAGGAACGGTTCGAAGACGCATTTTTGTATCCGACACGGCGATGGTTCTGGCGACGCTGTTTCTTTTCCTGCTGGTGAATCTGCTTGTGCTAAAGATCTACTCGGAGGCGATCGAGAAAGCATTTCTGGATTCCGCAGAGCAGATTGCGAATGCGCAGGAGCTGGAAGAACTGTTAAAACAGCGGATCCTGTACCAGAATAAATTTTTACTGCTGACTGCGGCAGACGGCATCGCCTGTGTTCTGATTCTGATCGGGGTCAGCCGCTTTTTTACAAGAAATCTGACTTCACATATCATGGAGCCGCTGGATACCCTGGCAGAGGGCGCAAAACGGATTCAGAACAATGATCTGCAGCAGGCAAAAAACATCTGCTACACCTGCACCCAGGTCGCTGAGGCGCGTAGACATCTCGGCGAACCATTTCTGCAGAACCGCGAACCCCAGCGCATTGCCTTCGAGCCGGTCGCCCTCATGAAAGATCAGTCCTTCGTCATCAACTACCTGACCGACGGACTGCGGAACGGAACAGCTTTTGGCAGCCCGGATCTAACCGTAAAAGGCCGCTACCAGACCGAACCCTCCGGCCCGGAAATTCTTTCCGGAAAAGGAATGTGCCTCTACGAAATGGGCTTTCCACAGCACGAAACCGTAGAAAAAGTATTCACCGCCGCCAGGGCTGCCGGTCTGTCACCGGAGAGCGTTTACTGCGAAATGGTACTGTAAAACGTCGTGCCGGAGAAATGTTTGTTTCAGTATTTTACGGCGGAGAGATCACAGATATAAAAACTTACAAAATCGTAATTTCTGTGCAGATGACGGAATGATATGGTATAATGACATCAGTAAGCGGTGTTGAAGATTACCTAAGTATGGGAGGAAAAGAATATGGACAATATAATCTGGTTTATCACGACAATTCCCTGCAGCGCCTTGATTACAGGATTCGGCATCTACGCATGGAACCGAAAGAAACCCATGTGGTTCTGGTCTGGCTCAAGCGTGAAAGAAAATGAAATTTCGGATATCCGGGCGTATAATCATGCCAATGGAGTGATGTGGATCGTGTATTCGCTGGTTCTGTGGGCGGCTTCCCTTGCAGGCTTCTGGAACGGAACAGCTGCGCTGACGTTGATCATACTTGCCATGGTGGTGGGATTACCGGCGCTTATGATGGTATATCAGAGGATTTATAAAAAATATAGAGTATGAAAAAAAGTACAAAAGACAGTATCATGGAAATTACGCTTACACTGTCGGTGATTGGAGTGCTTGCCTGTTAATTGCATCGGATCATGAGCCAACTTGTGCGGAATATAGATGTAAGAAAAGCAGGCGGAATGGAAATATATACTGCATTGTTTCGTAAGGGCTACGAGGAAAAAATAATTTGGTCTTTATGGGAAATCTGGATTATAAATACCATGCGGATATAAACGATGATTACGTTATCCCAGATGTAATGGTTGCATGTGACAGAAAACACTTAAAAGGCGGATCTTATTCCGGTGTACCAAAGTTTATAGTAGAAACGCTCAGTCCTGCCATGGCGTTGAGAGATAAGACAGTGAAAAAAGAAATTTATCAGAACGCCGGTGTGGCAGAATACTGGATCATATCGCCAAGAGAGCGGGCAGTGGAAATTTATTATCTGGAAGATGGGAAATATGAGTTGAAATATAGTTATATTCTGCAGGATGATGCAGAAGAGGCACATTATAATGCAGATACTAAGATTGTGTTAAAAGAATTTCCGCATATCAGCATGACACTGGCGGAGATTTTTGAGAATGTAGATTGAAAGGAATATAGAAATCAATAAGAAAGTCAGAAGATGAAATAAATATCTTCTGACTTTTTCGCACTAAGTGACAGAAATTTTAAACTATTGGTTTAAAAATATAAAAACTTATTTGCAATACAGAGAAACTGTTATATAATACAAATAAAAAAGCAAACAGAAGCAAAAAAACGACATAATAAACAATTTTAGAAATCCAATAAAAAGAATGAGAGAAAAAATATGCTGGCAAAATTGGAATTAAAATTAAAAGCAGAACAGGAAATCACATATCCGATGGCATCTCTTTTCCATGGAGCATTAATAGAAATGCTGCCAGAGGAATACGCAGAATATCTTCATTTATCACAGTTACATCCCTACACACAGCATTTAGAATATCGAGATGGAATCTGGTATTGGGTGATCTGCACCTTAAATGAGGAAGCGGCTAAAATCATCATCCTGGATACGTTAATGCACCAGGAGAAATTTAAAATCAAAAACAGAAATATGGAAGTATGCATCCAGCAGAAAAAATATGAAGAACTTTCAAATAAAGAATTACTGGAACATTTCTATGCAGTAAGTGATGACAGATACTTCCAGATCCATTTCTTAACCCCTACAGCGTTTAAACAAAAAGGAAGATACGTTTTCTATCCAGATCTGCGCTGTATTTTCCAAAGCCTGATGAAAAAATATGACGCTGCAGTAAAGGAAGATATCATGGTGGATGAGGAAACCCTGGAGCAGTTGTGTGAAAATGCGCAGATTGTAAAGTACGATTTGAAAAGCGTAAATTTTCCTCTTGAAAGCGTAAGAATCCCATCGTTTATCGGAAAGATTACAATTAAAATGAATGGAACACAGACCATGGCAAATTTCGCGAAAATGCTGTTTGAATTTGGTACATATTCAGGTGTTGGAATAAAAACGTCGATTGGTATGGGATGTATAAAATTACTGGAGAGGAGAGAACGATGATAACAGACCGACAGATAAAACTGGTGATAGGAAGTCTGCTCCATGATATCGGAAAAGTGGTTTACCGAAGCGGAGATGGAAGAAACCACAGTCAGAGCGGATATGAATATTTAAAAACAGAAGCAAAAATTTTCGATCAGAATATTTTAAATTGCGTTCGGTTTCACCATGGAAAAAATTTAAGAACAGCACAGGTCGCAGATGACGATCTTTCTTACTTGACTTATTATGCTGACAATATTGCGGCCTTTACGGATCGGAGAGAAGCAGAAGAGGGCGAAGGCGGATTTGATAAAACTGTGCCGTTGGACAGTGTTTTTAATATTTTGAATGGAAATCATGAGAAAAAGCATTATGCCATGCAGGTATTAGATCCACATGCAGGAATCAACTATCCGACGGATCAGCCAGTTTCTATGGATGAACATTTTTATAAAACAGTAATACAGAATATTACAGAATGCCTGAGAGGAATAGAACTGGATGAAAAATATCTGAATTCGCTTTTATCCGTATTGGAAGCAAATCTTAGTTATATTCCGTCATCTACTTCGAAAAAAGAGCTGACAGATATCTCTCTGTATGATCATATAAAAATGACAGCAGCGATCGCAGCGTGTACAGAACAGTATCTGGAAGAAAAACAGGAAAGAAATTATAAAAAACTTCTGTTTGAAAATGCAAAACAGTCGTATGAAGAAAAGATGTTTCTCCTGTATTCCATGGATATTTCCGGCATTCAGAATTTTATTTATACCGTAGGAGAGAGCGGAGTATTAAAAGGACTCCGGGCGAGAAGTTTTTATCTTGAAATCATGATGGAACATGTAGTAGATGAATTACTGGAAAAACTGGCGCTTTCCAGAGCAAATTTGATCTATACAGGTGGTGGTCATTGCTACATGCTTTTACCGAATACAGAACATGTAAAAAATGAGATAGCAGACTATGAAAAAGAATTAAATGCCTGGATGATGCAGCAATTTGATACAGCACTTTATGTGGCAAGTGGATATGCGCCAGCCAGTGCAAATGAATTAAGAGATGAACCAGAAGGCAGTTATTCGGGATTATATCTGAAAATATCGAAAATGATTGCAGGAAAAAAATCCCATCGTTATGATGCGGATATGATACGATCCTTAAACAAAAAACGACACAGTGGAGAGCGGGAATGCAAGGTGTGTCGAAGAATGGCAGAATTGACAGATGATAAATGCGGAATGTGTAATGCATTGGAAAAAATGTCAGGGAATATTTTGCACGACCCTTATTTTACCGTGGTAATAGGAAAAGAAAAAAATGCGCTTCCTCTTCCAGGAGAAAAATATCTTGTGGCAGATACAAAGGAAAGCTTATTAAAAAGAATGCAGCAGGATGGATATGTTCGAAGTTATACCAAAAATGATTTTTATACAGGAAATCAGGTAGCAACAAAATTGTGGGTAGGAGATTATGCAACAGAAGATACCTTTGAAGGATTTGCACAGAAAGCAGAAGGAATTGAGCGAATCGGTGTTTTACGTGCAGATGTTGATAACCTTGGAACCACATTTGTCTATGGATTTCAACGGCCAGATGGAAGCCACAAATATGTTACGCTGTCAAGAACGGCAACCTTGTCAAGACAATTGTCCTTGTTTTTCAAATGCTACATAAACAGTCTGCTGAGAGAAGGCGAAGCGGGGATTTTTGCTGGAAAAGGAAAAAGAAACGCTGCCATTGTATATTCCGGAGGTGATGATGTATTTCTTGTGGGGGCATGGAATGAAGTGATTGCAGCTTTCCAGGAATTGAAAAATGCATTGGCCCGTTTCGCACAGGGAACTTTGACAATATCCGGCGGAATTGGTGTTTACCCGGAAAAATATCCATTAAATGTTATGGCAAAGGAAGTAGAACGTCTGGAGGATGCATCCAAACAAAACGATGGGAAAAATGCCATCACCGTGCTGGATGAAAGCCACGTATATCCGTGGGACGAATTCCAGAAGAAGGTAGTAGAAGAAAAAGTAAAAACACTAAAATGGTATTTTGAACAGACGGAAGAGAGAGGAATGTCTTTTCTGTATCATCTGACAGAATTGCTGCGAAACAGTGAAGCGCATATTAATATTGCAAGATATGCTTATTTGCTTTCCAGAATGGAGCCGGATAAGGACAGCAGCAGGGAAGAAAAAGAGGCGTATCAGATTTTTTCGAGAAAAATGTACGAGTGGGGAAATGATGCAAGAGAGAAAAGAGAGTTGATTACGGCAATTTATCTTTACGTCTATCTGAAACGGGACAAGGAGGAACAGAAATGAAATTAACAGAAGAAAATTATGTGAAAACGGCGGAAAATGTTATTAAGAAATTGATTCAGGAAATAGAACAAAAGAAAAGTCGAATAGGACTGGTGACAACATCTAAAATTCGAAATCTGCTTGCAATGACAGCAGAAATTTATAATGATGTGATTAATTCCACAGATGAGCGTTTATCACAGGAAGTAATTGGAAGAATCAATTACTTAAAAGTTCGAGTTGTTTATGAAGCGGGAAGAGAACCTTCCGTAAAAAATTTTGTCGTTGGGGCAGAACTTTTGGATTGTTTGGATGATATAAAAGGAAGCAGAAAACAGTTTTTACTATTTAGCCGGTATATGGAAGCTTTGGTAGCATACAGAAAATTTTACGGACAGAAAGATGAATAGGGGGAGAAAACTATGTTTGCAAAAGTTATGATCAGTGGAACGATAGAAACAGTTACAGGCTTACATATCGGAGGTTCCGGTGCTTTTTCTGCAATTGGTGCAGTTGATTCTCCTGTTGTAAAAGACAGCAGAACGGGAAGACCGATGATCCCAGGCAGCAGCTTGAAAGGAAAAATGCGGGCGCTGCTTGCAAAGAGATATAATGAGGACTGGATTGCAGAAACACCAGATGATGATGCAGAGTGCCTGACCAACCTGTTTGGAAGTGCCAAAAAGGGAAAAGTAAGCCGTATTTTATTTTCCGATATGTTTCTGGAAAATACAGACGAGCTGAAAAATGCAGGACTGACAAGTTATACAGAAGTTAAATTCGAGAACAGCATTAAGAGAACAACAGCAGTTGCAAATCCGCGTCAGATTGAACGTGTTGTGCGCGGAGCAAAATTTCCGATGGAGCTGATCTATGAAGTATCAGATGAAGAAACTATGATCAAAGATTTCAAGATCCTGAAAGATGGATTTACTTTGATGCAGATTGATTATCTGGGAGGAAGCGGTTCAAGAGGATACGGACGAGTAAAAATCACAGATCTTGATCTGGATATGCTGATTGGAGATGTTTCAGATGAAACAATGGATCAGTGCCGGGAAGTTTTAGAAGGATAAAGGAGCAGCGATGAATTATTCGATTTACAAATTTGAATTTTTAACCGGTGTTCATTTTGGAATAGGAATGCTGAATGAAACAGCGAATACGTTTCAGGCAGACCAGCTATTTTCGGCACTTTATATCGAAGCATTAAAAATGCAGATGGAAGAAGAGTTTCTGGATGCAGTAAGAAGCGGAAGATTATTGTTTTCAGATGCATTTCCCTATATGGGACAGCAGTATTTTGTGCCAAAGCCAATGGTGTATGTAGAACCGGTGAAAAAAGGCGTTTCGGAGCAGAAAAAAGCATACAAAAAATTAAAATTCCTGCCGATTGATAAGATGGATAATTTCCTGGAGGGAACTTTAGATCCGACAGAAATTGACATGAAAGATTTCGGAAAATTTCGGCAGGAAACACAGGCAGCGGTAAGAAGAGAAAAAGAGGATACACTGCCCTATCGAGTGGGTGTTTTCTATTTTGGAGAAAAAAGCGGTTTGTATATTCTGACAGCATGGGAGCAGGAAGAGGATAAACAGTTATTGGAAGAATTGTTGGAATCTTTGTCTTATACAGGAATTGGAGGAAAGAAGTTTTCGGGACTTGGAAAGTTTAACTGCATTCCGAAAAAAGTTCCAGAACAATTTATGAAGCAATTGGAAAAAAAGGCGGGTAGATATATGCTGCTTTCGCCAGCACTTCCAAGGGATGAAGAACTTGAAGAGGCACTCTCAGGGGCCAGTTATCAGTTGGAAAAACGTTCGGGATTTGTAGCATCACCGGAATATGCTCCGGAGTGGAGGCGAAAAAAGGATCTCTATGTTTTTCAGGCGGGTTCCTGTTTTGAAAAGAAGTTCGAGGGAGATATTTACGATGTCTCAGACGGAGGAAACCATTTAGTTTATCGGTATGCCAAGCCGTTATTTATGAGGATATAGGGATGAAAGATTATTTAGAACACTATGAGGGAAAAATATATGCTTTATCGCCTATTTATGTTGGGTCTGGAGAAAAAATAAAAAAGAATGCATATATTTATGCGCCGCGAAATCATCGAGTCGTAATTCCTGATATTGAAAAAATGTATACTGCACTGCGGAAAAAAGGACTGGAACGGGAATTTACAAGCTATCTTATGAGCAGCGGCGACAGAGGTCCGTCGTTGGCGCAATGGCTGGGAAGCCATGGAATCAGTGAAAAAGAATGGCGGGAATGGAAACGATACGAAATGGATGCTGGGGAAGCATTCTTGCAATTAGGACCCAGGAAAAAAAGCAGTGATATTGATGGATTTTGTAGAGATGGGTATGGAATGCCGTATGTGCCGGGAAGTAGTATAAAGGGAATGCTTCGGACAGCATTACTTGCATCGGAAATAGAAAATAATCCAGAAAAATATAAGAGAATTGCTTTGGAGATTAGTGAAAAGTCGCAGGAACGTGCGAAAAGAATACCAGATCGTGCGTGTTTGATGAAAGAAACACAGAAATTGGAGCAGCAGGCATTTTACACGCTAGGCCGGGAGCAACGGCTGAATAGTGCTGTGAATGATCACATGGCAGGTCTACTTGTAGGAGATAGTGAGCCAATTGATTTAGAACAGTTAACTTTGAGTCAAAAGATAGACGTAACTTTGAATGGTGAAGAAAAACCACTACCGATTTTGAGAGAAACATTGAAACCAGGGACAGAGATTAGATTCAGCCTTACCATCGATAGAACGTTATGCCCATATTCAATAGAAAAAATAGAATCTGCACTGGATCAATTTCAGAAAACATGCTATGATAATTTCTATATGCGGTTTCATCGCGGAACAAAAGAAAAAGGAATTGTCTGGCTTGGCGGCGGCTGCGGATTTCCAGCAAAAACGGTTTTATATCCAATGTTTGGCAGAAAAGCAGTACGCGTGATTGATCAGATAAATCGAAATACTTTGCATCCTAAAGTGTATGCACAGCATAAACATGCAAAGGACGTAGGCCTTGGAGTTGCACCGCATGTATGCAAATGCACGAAATATCAAGGAAAATTATATGATATGGGAATGGGAAGAATAGAGTTTTCCCGGCAGTAAAAAGAATTTTGCGCCGCACCGCATAAAATAAGGGAAAAAGCGGCGCAAGCATAAGAAATAGAAATAGAAAAACAATTTTTAAATTTTGCCCCGCAAAACAACTCCGGAACCCTGATAAACAGAGGGGTTCTAGAGGCAGGGTAGAGAAAGTAGATTCCCCGATAGGGGACGAAAATTTTGCGTCAACCTTTTTATTGATTTCTACCTGACAAGTAGAGAAAGTAGATTCCCCGATAGGGGACGAAAATTATGCTAGGAGCCAGTATGAAGAATTGGAACAATCAAGTAGAGAAAGTAGATTCCCCGATAGGGGACGAAAATGATCTAACTCTGTAGCATGAGCGATAAAATCAGACTGTAGAGAAAGTAGATTCCCCGATAGGGGACGAAAATTAATCTGTCTAATTCTACCCATTTTGCCCTTGCTAGTAGAGAAAGTAGATTCCCCGATAGGGGACGAAAATGCACTTCCTCCATGTTGTCATCTACAATATACGACTCGTAGAGAAAGTAGATTCCCCGATAGGGGACGAAAATTTTAAATACTGGTCATACAACTGAATACCTATCTCAGTAGAGAAAGTAGATTCCCCGATAGGGGACGAAAATTTCTTTCCACCACTTGTTCAAAACTCAAGTTTTGTAGAGAAAGTAGATTCCCCGATAGGGGACGAAAATCGTTTTCCTCCTTTTCTTGTATTTTGTTGTTTCGGGTAGAGAAAGCAGATTCCCCGATAGGGGACGAAAATCCTGCACCGTATTCGTATCGGAACTTTGCGATGTGGTAGAGAAAGTAGATTCCCCGATAGGGGACGAAAATGAAAGCCACAAGTACTCTCCATTATTTTTAAAATGTAGAGAAAGTAGATTCCCCGATAGGGGACGAAAATTCCTTTATAATTCAATACCAAACTCTTCTTTTAATAAATGTAGAGAAAGTAGATTCCCCGATAGGGGACGAAAACGATATGTCTCCTTAACTATTCCTTTGTAAAACTTTGTAGAGAAAGTAGATTCCCCGATAGGGGACGAAAACTCGAGATTTTCCAGATTCTCGATTCTCATTCCGCATGTTGTAGAGAAAGTAGATTCCCCGATAGGGGACGAAAACAATTCAATAAAATCTTTCATGAATTGAAATTCATACGGTAGAGAAAGTAGATTCCCCGATAGGGGACGAAAACTCTGCTGATAATCTACTGTCACAGTAACGAAATATAGTAGAGAAAGTAGATTCCCCGATAGGGGACGAAAACTCTTGCTGCACTTTTTAACACGCTGATATTTTGCCATGAGTAGAGAAAGTAGATTCCCCGATAGGGGACGAAAACTAAAATTATCGTATTGTAAAAGCTATTCATCTCTGTAGAGAAAGTAGATTCCCCGATAGGGGACGAAAACGGTTCTACGAACTTATCACCAAGTGCTTTCATTACATATAAAAAAAGAAGATGCTCCGATAGGGGACGAGAATTTCCCATAGGCTTTTGCTGCCTGCCTCGCCATTGGTTTTGGTGAATGAGGTAGAAAAGTAGATACCCCGCTAGGGGCAGAAAACAGTATGGAGTGGGATAGAGTGAAAAATGCAAAGGGAGGGAAGTGCATGAGCTACCTATATGTTTGTGAACAAGGAGCTAGCATCGGAGTCGCTGAGAATCGATTTCAGGTGAAGTACAAGGATGGAATGCTAAGGAGTATTCCAGCGGAGACATTGGAAGTGATAGAAGTTTTTGGTAATGTTCAGGTGACAACGCAATGCTTGGCAGAATGTTTGAAACGTGGAGTAAATATCATCTTTTACTCTACCTATGGAGCCTATTACGGCCGCCTGATTTCAACGACACATGTCAATGTACAAAGGCAGAGAAAACAGGCGGATCTTGGAAAAAATGAAAAGTTTAAGCTTGCTTTTTCAAAAAAGATCATTGATGCCAAAATCCGAAATCAGGTTGTAATTTTAAGAAGATATGCGAGGTCAAGCTACGCAGATGTTGGGCGGGCAGTTGATGAAATGCAGTATATGTGCAAAAAAGTACAGAATGCAGGAAGTATTGAACAGCTTATGGGGTATGAGGGAACTGCTGCCAGAAAATATTTTCAGGTATTAGGACAGCTTATCGAACCGGAATTTGCATTTGAAGGAAGGTCCCGACGTCCGCCGATGGATCCGTTCAACTCTATGATTAGCCTCGGATATTCCATTATTCTGAATGAAATTTATGGAAAAATCGAAGGAAAAGGACTAAATCCGTATTTTGGCGTAATGCACAAAGACAGGGAAAAACACCCAACACTGGCGAGTGACCTGATGGAAGAGTGGAGAGCCGTATTAATTGATACAACTGCGCTCAGTATGCTGAATGGACATGAATTGACGACAGAAAATTTTTACAGTGGAATAGATCAGCCAGGAGTATTTCTGGAAAAAGAAGGGTTCAAAAAATATATCCAGAAGCTGGAAACCAAATTCAGAACCCAGAATAAGTATCTTTCCTATGTGGAGTACAGCGTCAGTTTCCGGCAGGCATTAAATATGCAGATTAACCAGTTTGTAAAAGCAATCGAGACAGAAAATGTAGAAGAATATTCTCCGATCTTGATTCGATAAAAAGAAAGGCGCTGTTTGGATGGAAAATTATTTTTGGAATACAGAAGAAATAAAGACGGAGAAAAAGGTTTACATTCTTGTGATTTATGATATTGTGAATAACAAGTGCCGGACAGATTTTGCAAAGAAAATGAATGGATATGGCTTCCGTGTCCAGAAATCAGCATTTGAGGCAATGGTATCGGAGAGTTTGTATCGAAAATTATTAGCAGAAATCCCGAAATTAATTGATAAGACAACGGATAGTGTTCGAATATACAAAATCAGAGGGGCTGGAGAGGTTAATTTGTTTGGAATTAATCAGGAGATCAAAAACGAAGAAGTAATCATTATTTGACGGAGGGGAAGAATGAATCAAACTATTTTATTTACACCAGTTGGAGGAACAGATCCGATCTCATCTACTAATATTCATGATGGATCTATGCTGCATATCTGCAGAGTGTATCAGCCGCAGAAAGTCATTTTATATATGTCAAAGGAGATGCTGGACAACCAGGAAAAGGACAATCGATATCGTTACTGTCTGGATCGGTTGGCACAGATGCAGAATCGAAAAGTGGAATATGAGGTAATCGAAAGGAGGGAACTGACAAAGGTTCATGAATTCGATTATTTTTATCAGGATTTTCGCGATATTATAAGCAGAGTGTATCAAACGATGGATGAGACAGATACGCTGCTGCTGAATATATCATCGGGCACACCGGCGATGAAAAGCGGACTCGCGGTTTTGCAGACAATTGGTGAATTCCCTGCGAAACTGATACAGGTGGCAACTCCAGAGAAAAGGATCAACGAACATGTTCATAAAGATTATGATGTGGTTACATTGTGGGAATTAAATGAGGATAATGCAGAAAATTATGAGAACCGCTGCAAAGAGGTGCAATGCCCGACGCTGGCAAATATAAAAAAAGAAGAGACTATAAAGAAGCATGTGCTGGCTTATAATTACAGTGCTGCGTTGGATATTGCAGAGACATTGCCGGATGAAATGACGACAGAGTACAAGGATCTTCTAAAGTTAGCTTATGCAAGAGTTTTGCTGGATTTTAAGAGTGTAGACAAAATGATTGAAAAAACGAAGATTCAGTGTCTGCCGGTCCGTTCATCGTCACAGAGGAAATATTTTGAATATGCACTTAACATGGAACTGCGTTTAAAAAAAGAAGAATATGTTGATTTCGTGCGTTCCATTACACCATTAATAGTGGACTTGTTTGAAATTATTTTGAAAAAACAGTGCAAAATTGATATTAATGATTATTGCAATAAGAAAAGAGAAGATGGAAAAGAGCGTAGATGGTGGTCAAAACGAAAATTGGAGGGAACAAGAGCAGAAGAAGTTTTTAAAGAATATTATGCGGAGAAGAATAAAGAATTTTTGGGAGGGGATATTTATTCCATTCATTTAAAAATCCTGCTTGATGGTTTATCGGAAGATGCTCATTTAAAAGAATTGATTGCAAATGTAAGAAGCGTGGAAGAAAATATACGTAATCTTGCGGCGCATGAAATTGTTTCTGTTACAGAAGAAACAATTGTGGCATTGACAGGGTTCAGCAGCGAAAAAATCATGGCGATGATCAAAGAACTTTTCAATTATACGGGAATTTCAATTCGAAAGGAATATTGGAATTCTTACGATGAAATGAATACGGAAATTCTGAAAAGAATGTCTGTGAATGAATAAAACGATGGAAAGAATTGGTTTCCTGATTTTCAAATTCATCATTTACACCGCCGAAAAAGTCTGCTAAGATAAAGAAAACTTCTTACCAAACGAGAAAACAGGAGTGATTTACATTGAAAAAGATTTTGTTTATCGCAACCGGCGGCACAATCGCTTCGAAGAAGACGGAAAATGGTTTGACTCCGCAGATTACGCCGGAGGAGTTATTGTCTTATATTCCGGAGGTGGAAGGCCTCTGTGAGATTACGGCGGTGAATCCGTTTAATCTGGACAGCTCGAATGTGGTTCCGGAGAACTGGAGCACGCTGGTGAAAGTGGCGAAGGAGCATTACGAGGATTACGACGGTTTCGTCATCGCGCACGGAACTGATACGATGGCGTACACCGCGGCGGCGCTTTCCTATATGATTCAGAATTCGGAAAAGCCGATCGTCATCACCGGAGCACAGCGGCCGATCAATTTGGATATCACGGATGCAAAGACAAACCTGTCCGACAGCTTTTATTACGCCTGTGATGATGCGTCCCAGGGCGTGCAGATTGTGTTTGACGGAAAAGTCATCGCGGGAACGCGCGCGAAGAAGGTGCGGACGAAGAGCTACAATGCTTTTTCCAGCATCGATTTCCCGTACCTTGCGGTAATACAGGACCGCCGGATTCTGCGGTATCTGCCGATGCTGCCGTATGAAAAGCCGGTTCGTTTTTATGAAAACTTAAGCGATAACGTTTTTCTCTTGAAACTGATCCCGGGAATCAGTCCGGTATTGCTTCCGGCGATTTTTGAGCACTACGATGCGATCATTGTGGAGAGCTTCGGTGTCGGCGGTATTCCGGCGAGCATCAAGGAGCCGTTTTACGAGCTCTGCCAGAAGTACCCGGAAAAACTCATCATCATGTGTACCCAGGTTTCTCACGAGGGAAGCGATATGACCGTCTATGAAGTCGGCCATGAGATGAAAACCCTGTGCAACATTCTCGAGTCATACGATATGACCCCGGAGGCAGTCGCAACTAAAACCATGTGGCTTCTCGGCAACCGTCCGGATGATCATGAGAGCCGGGAAAAAGCATTCTATAAACCGATCAACTACGATACGGTCTGGAAATAAGAAAAAGAAAGACGGCAAAAAGGCTGTCACGGTCCGCAGGAAAGAAATGTTTCTGCTGGCTGTGAACGCCTCTTTTTCTTTTTGAGGAAAAAGAAATTTTCCACAAAATTTTCAGATAGTACGGACGCAAAAATGATTTTTATTGGAAGAATTGTGCAAATTTCATAGAAAAATCAGAAACAGGTTGACATCTTTTGAACATTTTAGTAGAATTGAATTCATGATGCAGTGCGGAAAACGGCGGATTTTGGATGACGAATCCAACCGCTGGTTACAGTTACAACATATGTGTGAACGATAACGATTTCGGAGGTGCATGCATGAAACGGTTAAGGTTTACAGCAGATATGACAAAAGAACAGAAGCGAAACACCGTTGAGGCGGCGCTGCTTCTTGGTTTCCAGGCAGAGACGGCAGTGTTTCCTGTTGCAGCCGCGGATGGAGAAATCCCGGTACCGGAAACAAAAGAAGAATTCCGGAAGCTGTGGAAGAAAACAGCAGATGCAGCCCCGGAGGGGTATGAGGCGGCTTCGGACCACATCGGGCCGGTTTACGACCTGGATTTCCGGGAAAAAACAGGATTGGAAAAAATGTTCCAAAAAGGTCCGTTTTTAAAAGATCAGAATCACGATTTCCTCCCGGATGCACTTGATGTAAAACTGGTGCTTCCAGAGGACGCAAGCGATGCTATGTTTCTTGCAGCGTGTGATCTGGCATACCGTTTCGGGATGGAGACGACAGGATACGAAGGAACCATTCTTGCCGAGGCGGGTTACAAGGGAAATCAGATTATTTTTGAAAAAGCAGATCAGACAGAACTGGTCCTTGGAGAGACAGACGGTGACGGCGTAAAAGTGTATCTGCGCGGAGACGGCGAAGCACTGACCGCATTCACCGCCCGCCTCTGCAATACATTTCCAAAGATCTGCGGTGAGAGAAGCTGGAAAGATCTCCTGATGGACATGGTGGATGATTTTATCCTACGCGGAGAGGACGGCCAGCTTGCCGAACTGAAAGCTTTACAGGAAAAAGAAAGCGGCGCCTATGCGGTTTACGGATCGCCGCGCTGGAGCGAAGAGCAGAAAAAAGAGGCCGGAGATGCAGAAGTTTACAATTACAAATCCGGTCAGAAAATGTACGAGAAAGTATATGAATTCCCGTGGGAGGTCGAAGTATTTGAAGAACTTCTGGAAACGGAAGTCTATCCGAAACTCAAAGAGGGAAGCACCGTAAAAATCACCGGAGCAGTCAGCGAGACCGAGAGCGTGCGCCGGAAGATGTGCGAAGCGATCGATGCAAAAATCCGCGAAGCAGGCGCTGTGCCGGAACAGACAACGATTTACTGTGCCTACAAACAGGGCTATTCCTGGCTGGCAGAAGAGATGCTTCCGCGTCTGAAAGAGGCCGGAGCCGATACGGTTACCGTTTATTTCAAACCGTTTCTCCCAGAAGGCCAGACGGAATGGAATGATGAAAACGGAGCCATCCCGTCTTACCACAACCTGAGTGCCGAGACGCCGGACAAATGGTACGACCTACCGATCCGTTATCTGCAGGAGCTGTACCCGATCGAGGATCTTCTGGTAAAAGAGCTCGGTATCGAGAGAAAAAATGTCGTATTCAAAGCCTATGAGGGAGAAGATGACATCACATATCTCTGCCAGGGAAGCAAAGAAAACAGCGTCTGCTGTGAGGATGCGTACAAGGCCGCGTGGTCGGAGCGTCCGTATATGAATGAATACCCGCAGATGGGAAAAGTTCACCCGTCGACCGGTTATATAAAAGCAGAAGTAAATGGCAAGACCATTCTTGACAAAAAAGTCCGCACCGATCTGGAAGAAATCTGGGATGTCTACCAGAGCGAAGTCCTTCCGGACTGCCGCCGCTATATCGAGGAAAAAACGGGCGGAACCGTTGCGGAGGAGATGCAGCCGTTCTTCCACGAACTGAGAATGGACATTACGGTAAGCGAGCCGGACGAGCCGACCGGTTCCCGTGAGGATCTGATCTCATCGCTTGATGCACTCCATGAGGACATGTATTTTGCGGGCGGTGATTATTTTAAAAATTACGGCATTCAGAAAGCCGGCGTGATGCTGGATGCACCGGGCCTGATTCTGCCGGTGATCCATCAGAAAGAGGGCCGGCCGGTCTTTCGCGTTACGCTGACAGAGCCGTTAAAAGATGCGGCATGCATCACAAAAGACGGAGAGACCGCTGCCGCAGAGAGAAAACGAAGTGAAGTCGAAACCTGGATTTCCGCAGTTTCGTGGGAAAACGGAGAGCTGAATTTCTATATCACAGTGAAAGGCGCAGCAGAGGCTACCGTAAAAGCATACGCAGCGCTGTGGTCGAAAGGTGTTCTTGAAAAATGCAGCTGTGTTCCTGCGGAAACAGCGCTTGTCTTTGAAACAGAAAGCGGCGCATCGTACGCGGTACAGACCCCGGAGCGGGAAGAAAAGCCAAAGGCGAAACGGATCGAGAACATCAACCTGCATGAGCACGAACTGATCGGATACGATACGTATCGGGAGATCATTGAGGAGCTGAAAGAAGTTCCGGGTATCGAGGTCTTCCGGATTGCCGTTTCCTATACAGGCCGCGAGCTCTATGCAGTCTGGCTGAAACCGGAGTACGAGGGATATCTGTCGCTGACAAAGCGTCTGGCGAGAGTGCCGAGCGAGGTGATCAATGCAAGACACCATGCAAACGAGGTTGCCTCAACGAATGCATCGTTTATGCTGCTGAAGAAACTTTTAACAGAAGATGTTTACAAAGAGCTGCCGGATAAGCTGAATCTGATCCTGATCCCGATGGAAAACGTGGACGGTGCAGCGATTCACTATGAACTGCAGAAGGAGCATCCGACGTGGAAATTCCATGTGGCGCGGTTCAATTCTCTTGGAAAAGAGTTTTACCGTCATTATTTCCAGCAGGATACGATTCACAGCGAAGCGATGGGCATCAGCCGGATTTACGAGAAATATGCACCGGATATAATGGTGGATAACCACGGTGTGCCAAGCCACGAATGGGAGCAGCAGTTTTCTGGTTATACCTCCCCGTCCTACAAAGGTTTCTGGCTTCCGAGATCGCTCTTATATGGTTATTTCTGGTATGTAATGAATCCGGAATACAAAGGAAACTATGATGTGAATAAGGTCATGGAGGATGTGATCGCAGACAAGATTGCAGCGTATCCGGAGATGAAAGCACTGAACCAGGAGTGGAGTGCACAGTTTGAAAAATATGCCCATGCGTGGATGCCGAAACTGTTTCCGGCCAATTATTATAAAGAAATGATCAATTACTGGATTCCGTATGAATCGAATCCGGCGCATGGATATTCGTCGATCCGCTATCCGTGGATTACAACCGTCGCTTATACGAGCGAGGTTGCGGATGAAACGGCACAGGGAGAATACCTGAACCTGTGTGCGCGGGCTCATGTGGCGCACGACGAAGTGACAATACAGATGCTCATGGAGGCGCGGAACGTTATGGACTGCCGCTTTACCGAGCAGGATGGAACGATTTTGACCAGCTACATACGAAAGAGACCGATGATTGTCTCTAGGTAACTGGAAGAAATACAGGATACAGGGTTGTGAAAGCACGAGCGTGCGGAGCAGCCTGTATCCAAAAAAACTACATTTTATTTAAGGAGGAGTTTAGGTATGGAACTCATCAAATTACTTGGCGTGTTAATCGTTATCGTCGGATTCGCGCTGAAACTGGATTCAATCCTCATCATTTTCCTGGCGCTGATTACGACAGGGATCGTTGGCGGCCTTGGCGTCGGCGGTCTTCTTGAGACCATCGGAACCAACTTCGTAGCGAACCGAAGCATGGCGATCTTCATGATGATCCTGCTCGTTACTGGTACGCTTGAAAGAAACGGTCTTCGTGAAGCAGCAGCAAACCTGATTAAGAAAGTTAAGAGTGCAACAGCCGGCAAGCTGATCGCTGTATACGGCGTATTAAATGGCCTGTTCGGTGCATTCAACGTAGGATTCGGCGGTGTTGCCGGATTCATCCGTCCGGTTCTTCTTCCGATGGCAGAAGGTGCGATCGAGAACAAAGAAGGTACCGTAAACGAAGAGCACTTAGAAGAAGTCAAAGGACTTGCAGCAGCAATGCAGAACTTCACCTGGTTCTTCTTCCAGGTTCTGTTTGTCGGCGGTGCCGGTGGAATTCTGGTACAGACGACACTTGCCGGTCTTGGCTATGAAGTAAGCCTGATTGACCTTGCGGCAGTTGAAATTCCGGTTGCATTATTCTCACTGGTTGTTTCCTGTGTCTATGTCATTGTAAAAGACAATCGGATTTCGAAAAAATACTATGAAAAATCAGCCGGCAAAAAGACACAGAAATAGGAGGAACACTAGATGAGCGCATTAAAAGTTATACAGGTTCCAGCCGCATTTAATACGGCCGGATTAAATATTGTATGGATTCTCGTTGGCCTGATTGCAATCTACGCGGGTATTAAAAACCTTCTGGATGAAGAAAATCCGTCCAGAATCGGAACAGCCATTTTCTGGTGTTCGTTCGGTATTGTTACAGCACTTGGCACCTGGCTTCCGGCCAAGGTTTCCGGTGTCCTTGTTATTATTATGTGTCTGCCGCCGATCTTCAAGAAAGTAAAGGTTGGAAAAACAAACGCACCGGAAAAAGCACACACCGAAGCACAGTTTAAGAAGATTGGAATGAAGATTTTCGTTCCGGCATTCTGTGTTGCTGTATTTTCCCTTGCTTTTTCACTGTTCTCCAATATGAGCTCCATGATCGCGATTACACTTGGTGTTCTCGTAGCCATTATTTTCCTGGTTGCATACGACTCGAAAGAGAACAAACCGCAGGTTTTCCTGAAAGATTCCGAGCGTTTCCTTTCCCTTACAGGACCGCTCAGTATGCTGCCGCAGCTGCTTGGCTGCCTGGGCGGTGTCTTTACTGCAGCCGGTGTTGGTGAGGTTATTGCACAGATCGTAGAGAAAGTTGTTCCGAAAGGAAATGTTAATATTGGTATCATCGTTTATGCCGTTGGTATGGTACTGTTCACCATGATCATGGGTAATGCATTTGCAGCCATCACCGTTATGACGGTTGGTATCGGTGCTCCGTTCGTACTGGCATACGGTGCAAATCCGGTAGTCATCGGTATGATCGCACTGACCTGCGGTTACTGCGGAACCTTAATGACTCCGATGGCAGCAAACTTCAATATCGTACCGGTTGCAATCCTGAATATGAAGGACCGCTGGGGCGTAATCAAAAATCAGGTGCTGGTTGGATTAATTATGCTTGTATTCCAGATCTGTTATATGATAGTATTAAAGTAAATCGTCAGGACAGACTAACTAAGGTCATCGTATTTTCCGAAAGGGAAGGGCGGTGGCCTTAACGTCCGTAAAATGGTCGACTAGATATGACAGGAGAAGGAAGAGAAACAAATGACACCGAACATGGAACGGGGGGCCCGGATCATCATCCACGAATGGGTAAGAGTAAAAGCGTGGGATAAAGTACTGATTGTGACATCAAAGGAGCATCAGGCGGAGGCGAAAGCGCTGGAAATGCAGGCGCGGAAAAAAGCGCGGTCCGTCAACACACTGATTGTTGAAAATAAAGGACGCCATGTGGGCATCTTTTTCGACGATAACGAGGCGGTCTTTGATCCCTACACTGCGATCATTGCAGCGACCGAGTATTCGCTTGTGACAACAAAAGCAGCGAAGCGTGCGATTCAGAAGCACAAAAAGTTTCTGTCGCTTCCGCTTTCGACGAACGACGGAAGAAGTCTTCTGGAGTTCGATTTCCTTTTGATGGACACGAAAAAGAGCCGCATGATGGCAAAGCTGTTTATGAAGTATCTCCGTTCATCCGGCAAAGTGCATGTGACGACACCGGCAGGAACGGATATGATGTTCTACAAAGAGAACCGCAATCCGGGATTTTTCAACGGCGTATTAAGAGACGGAAAAGGCTATTCGTCCTCAAGTATTGAGGTCTATGTGCCGATCGAGGAGACAAAGACAGAGGGCATTATGGTGCTCGACGGATCGCTGGGATACATCGGACGAGCCGATGAGCCGACGAGAATCATCTTCAAGGGCGGCAGAATCGTCGATATCGAGGAGACACAGACCGGCATCCGCTTAAAGAAGTACATGGAGGAATATTTCGATCCACGGATTTATATCGCAGGAGAGCTTGGCATCGGACTGAATTCGTGCTCGAACTGCCTCGGCAACTGCTACATTGAGGATGAATCCGCGTATGGAACTTTCCACGTAGGGCTTGGACGCAATATCGCGCTCGGCGGCGTGCAGAATGCGAAAGGCCACTTCGACCTGGTCTGCCGGGAACCCGATATTTTTACCGATAACCGTCAGATTATGGACCGGGGAAAGATTATTGCACCCGAGCCTGTGTTATATTAAAGGACAGAACCAGGAGACAAAAATTAAGAGACAAAAGGAGAAAAGACGATGAAAGTTTTATTAACAGGATTTGACCCATTTGGAGGAGAGAGCGTGAACCCGGCATTCGAGGCCATCAAACTTCTGCCGGATACCATCGCCGGAGCAGAGATCGTAAAAGTTGAGATCCCGACCGAGTTTACCAGAAGTATTTCCTGCGTGGAAGCAGCCATCAAAGAGCACAATCCGGACGTTGTCATCGATGTCGGACAGGCAGGCGGACGCGCATGCGTAACCGTAGAGAAAGTCGGCATCAACCTTGCAGACGCAAGAATCCCGGACAACGCCGGAGAGCAGCCGTCCGATGAACCGCTGCAGGCAGACGGCCCGACCGCATACTTTGCAACGATTCCGGTCAAAGCAATGGTTCAGAACGTCCGCGAACACGGCCTTCCGTGCCACGTATCCTTTACCGCAGGCACCTACGTATGCAACTGCGTCATGTACAATGTGCTTCACCTGTGCGCAACGAAATATCCGAACATCCGCGCAGGCTTCATCCACGTACCGTTCGCATGCGAGCAGGTAGTCGGAAAAGCAAGCACCATGGCAAGCATGCCGCTGGAAACGATTGCAAAATCTCTGGAATACTGCATCGAGGCAGTCGTAACCAACAAAGAAGAAGTAAAAGAAGCAATGGGAACTACCCACTAAAACAGACTTTCAGACCGTCGTACCGGAATTTTGGTGCGGCGGTCTGCTTTTTTTGCTATTTTCTCTTTTGCAAACCATATCTTTTGTGATACAATAAGATTCGTCAGAATTTTTATGCGAAAGGAACGAAAGAAAGAAAATGGAACAGGGTAAAATTTTTAAATTTCATAATGACCTTGATACAGACCAGATCATCGCATCCCAGTATCTGCTTCTGCCGAATCTGGATGAGATGAAAGGTCATGCGTTTGAATCGTTAGATCCGGACTTTGCAAAAAAAGTAAAACCGGGAGATTTTGTCGTAGGAGGAGAAAACTTCGGCTGCGGTTCTTCAAGAGAGCAGGCACCAGGCGTCTTAAAAGCACTCGGCGTGCAGGCCGTCATCGCAAAATCCTTCGCCAGAATCTTTTTTCGCAATGCCATCAACATCGGTCTGCCGGCGATTGTCTGTAAAGACCTGCCGGATGCCGTAGAAGACGGGGACACCATGGTCCTCCATATGTCCGAGGGAACCGCAGAGGTGAACGGCAAAACGTACACCTGCACCAAACTGCCGGAATATATGCAGAACATACTGAATCAGGGAGGCTTGATTGCCTCTTTGAACCGCGAGGAGGAGTAAGAACCATGGGAATGACAATTGCAGAGAAAATTATCGCCGCTGCAGCCGGCGTTCCGGAAGTAAAGCCGGGAGATATCCACACCGTAACACTGGATCGTCTGATGAGCAACGACGGGACCACCCATCTGACGGTTGATATGTACCGCAACAAATTAAATCACCCGCACATTGCGGATCCGAAAAAGCTCGTTTTCATCGTCGACCACAACGTTCCGTCCGACAGCCCGAAAACAGCAGCATCCCAGAAAAAGATGCGTGATTTTGCAAGAGAGAACAACATTGACTTCTGGGAAGGAAAAGGTGTATGCCATCAGGTGATGATTGAGAACTATGTCCGCCCGGGCGAGCTGATCTTCGGCGCTGACAGCCATACCTGCTCTTACGGAGCACTCGGCGCATTCGGCACCGGTGTCGGCTGTACCGATTTCCTGTACGGCATGGTAACGGGAACTTCCTGGGTACTCGTACCGGAAAGCGTAAAATTCAATCTTGTAGGAAAACTGCCGGAGGGCGTTTATGCGAGAGACCTGATCCTCACCATCATCGGCGAGGTCGGCGCAAACGGATGCAACTACCAGGTGATGGAGTTTACCGGTGAGGGTGCAAAGACTTTAAGCATCAGCGACCGTATGGCACTTTGCAACATGGCAGTTGAGGCTGGTGCCAAGACCGGTATCTTTGAGGCAGATGAGAAAGCCATCGAGTACCTGAAAGAGCACGGAAGAGAGCCAAAAGAAATCTTCCACAGCGATCCGGACGCAAAATACGTCAGAGAGTACACCTTTGACCTTTCCAAAGTCCGCCCGGTTGTTGCAAAACCGGATTTCGTAGACCGCGTTGTTCCGGCAGAGGAGACCTATGGAACGCCGATCAATGAGGCATTCCTTGGATCCTGCAACAACGGAAGAATCGAAGATCTCCGCGTCGGCGCAGAGATCATCCGCGGAAAGAAAGTCGCAGAGGGCGTCCGTTTCCTTGTCGTTCCGGCGAGTCAGACGATTTACCGTCAGGCATTAAAAGAGGGTATCATCGATACCTTCATGGAGGCAGGAGCTATTGTGATGAACCCGAACTGCAGCGTCTGCTGGGGAAGCTGCCAGGGTGTCATCGGTGAGAACGAAGTGCTGATCAGCACTGGAACCCGTAACTTCAAGGGACGTGCCGGTCATCCAAGCTCCAAAGTATACCTGGGATCCGCTGCTACGGTAACCGCATCCGCGATTGCCGGAAAGATTGCGACGGCAGATCAGATCTGACCATTTTCTTTGAGGGATACATAATATTTTTGGGAGAATAAACATATGGAAGCATTTACAGGAAAAGTATGGGTGCTTGGAGACGATATTGATACCGATATCATTATCCCGACCGAGTATCTTGCTTTAAAGACAATTGACGATATGAAACAGTACGGCTTTTCCCCGCTCCGCCCGGAACTGGCCGGACAGATTGAAAAGGGCGACATCATCGTGGCAGGAAAGAACTTCGGCTGCGGCTCCTCGAGAGAGCAGGCACCGGAGATCATCAAGGCGCTCGGCATTTCCTGCGTTATCGCGAAATCCTTTGCCCGGATCTTTTTCCGCAACTCCATCAATAACGGCCTTCTTCTGATCGAGCAGCCGGATCTGCACGACGATATCAAAGAGGGCGACACCATCACCGTCAAGATGAATGAGCATGTTGATTACAACGGAAAAACATACCCGATCGCAGCTCTGCCGGAGAACCTGATGGATATCATTCAGGCAGGCGGCCTGGTAAAGGCAATGCGCAAGCGCAACGGATTGGATTAAGAGCGGGAGGAAGAAACGATGGGCAATACAGTAATTGAAAAAATCATCCGCCACAACACCGGAAAAGACGTAAAACCGGGCGACATTGTGACGGTCAACGTGGACAGAGTCATGATTCATGATATCTTCATCCCGTTTGTCGGCGATAAATTCGAGGAGATGGGCTTTACCAAACTGTGGGACCCGGATAAAGTCGTTCTGATCTACGACCACCTCGTTCCGGCAAGCCAGGTGGACGATACGAGACATTTCCACAAAGGCGATGAATTTGCAAAGAAATATGGCATGAAAAACGTACACAGAAGCGACGGAATCTGCCATCAGTTAATGACAGAGGCAGGTTACGTAAAACCGGGCGACGTTGTTTTCGGAACCGACAGCCACACGACGACATACGGCTGTGTCGGTGCATTCTCTTCCGGAATCGGCTACACCGAGATGGCGAGCATCCTCGGAACCGGTACGATGTGGATCAAAGTGCCAGAGACGATCAAAGTTGTCATCGAAGGCGAGCTGCCGAAAAATGTGATGTCAAAAGACATTATCCTGCGTCTGATCGGTGACCTCGGTGCAGACGGCGCAACGTACCGCGCACTGGAGTTCTCAGGAAACACCGTAGAAAATATGACCGTGGCAAGCCGTATGACGATTGCCAACATGGCGATCGAGGCAGGTGCCAAATGTGCACTTTTTACCCCGGATGAGAAGACCGCAGAATACTGCGAGATCGAACTCAATGACTATCAGAAGAGCTTAAAAGGCGATGAGGATGCGAAATATCTGCGCACTATCACTTACCGTGCTGAGGACTTCGTGCCGGTGATGGCATGCCCGTCCCAGGTAGACAAGATCCGGGATACCAGCGTTCTCGAGGGAACCCCGATCGATCAGGTCTTCATCGGTTCCTGTACGAACGGCCGTCTCGAGGATCTGCAGGCGGCAGCCGAAGTTTTAAAAGGCAAAAAAGTAGCCGACTACGTAAAACTGATCGTAACACCGGCAAGCCGCAAGATTTATCTGCAGGCAAGCAAAATGGGCATTCTCGATACACTGGCAGAGGCAGGCGCCATGATTACACATCCAGGCTGCGGTCTGTGCTGCGGAAGAGCGGGCGGAATCCTCTCTGACGGTGAGCGTGTTGTAGCAACGAACAACCGAAACTTTCTTGGAAGAATGGGTACTTCTAAAGTTGAAATTTATCTGGCATCTCCAAAGACAGCGGCAGCATGTGCAGTAGCTGGAAAAATTGTGACGCCGGAAGTGTAAACGAACTTAACAGCAGAAAGGGAAAACAGACGACATGAATGGTTCAATGTTTATCGGAACCTGGTGGGCACTCGTCCCGCCGCTGCTTGCAATTCTGCTTGCATTTGTCACAAAAGAAGTTTACAGTTCCCTGTTCATCGGATCGGCAGTCGGTGTCCTTTTGTACACCGGCTTCCATCCGTGGGATGCGTTCACAAGCTTCTTTGAAATTTTACGGAACAGCATGAACATCAACATTCTGATCTTCGATATCCTGCTTGGCATGGTTGTCGTGCTGATGGCGAAATCCGGCGGCTCGGCGGCGTATGGAAAATGGGCGGGGACGAAGATCAAAACGAAGCGGAGTGCGCTTCTGGCAACGATGGGGCTTGGTGTTCTGATTTTTGTGGATGACTATTTCAACTGTCTGACAGTCGGCTCTGTCATGCGCCCGGTCACAGACAGCCACAAGGTTTCCCGCGCGAAACTCGCATACATCATCGACTCCACCGCAGCGCCGGTCTGCATTATTGCGCCGATCTCAAGCTGGGCGGCAGCCGTCAACTCGTATGTGCCGGCGGATGCGGGAATCAGCGGATTCCAGCTGTTTCTGCGGACAATTCCGTATAACCTGTATGCGATCCTTACAATTGCGATGGTCTTTTACATCTGCTACACCGGCTTTGATTTTGGTCAGATGAAGCTCCACGAGGATAATGCCGCCAAAGGTGATCTTTTCACGACCGGAGGCGAGGAGTTTGAGCAGGTTTCCGAGCAGGAGGTCAATCCGAACGGAAAAGTCATCGACCTCGTGCTCCCGGTTGCCGTACTGATTGTATCAGCGATCGGAGCGATGGTTTACACTGGCTTCCTCGGCGGCGCGGACAATGTGATTTCCGCGTTCGCAGGATGTGATGCAGAGACGAGTCTGATTTTTGCCTCCGTCGTGACGATCCTGTTTATGATGGCGCTGTATCTGCCGCGGAAGGTCATCACCTTCAAGAGCTTTATGGACAGCCTGTCCGAGGGCTTCAAGCTGATGGTTCCGGCGGTTACGATTCTCGTCTTTGCGTGGACCTTAAAAGGCGTCGGTGATGCGATGGGCCTGGCCCAGTTTGTCGGAAGCGTCGTGGGAGACCATGCATCCGCAAGTATTTTTATCCCGGTGGTGCTGTTCGCCGTGGCGGTGTTCCTTTCCTTTTCGACGGGAACCTCCTGGGGAACGTTCGCGATTCTTGTGCCGATTGCAACGGGCATGTTCGCAGCCGGAACAAATCTGGAGATGATGATTATCTCGGTATCCGCCGTCCTGGCAGGGGCGGTCTGCGGTGACCATATTTCGCCGATCTCGGATACGACGGTTATGTCAAGTGCGGGTGCGCAGAGTAACCATCTGAACCACGTATCGACGCAGATGCAGTATGCGGCCGTTACGGCGTGTGTCTGCCTGGTGGGATATCTGATTGCAGCCGTGACCAGAACGTGGTGGATCACACTTGGCGTCAGCCTTCTTCTCCTTTTGGCTGTTTTAACCGGAATGCGCAGATTTTGCGCAAAAAAAGCGGAAAACGGCAAAAAATAAAAAAGAAAACAGAAAAACGCGTGAAATGCTTGACGGGAGAGAAAAAGAACCGTATACTAAAAAATAGAACAAACATTCACAGGACAACGGTGTCCTGCAAAGAAGAAGCGGAACGCTTTTGGAGCAGGAATGTGAATTGGAACAGAAGGAATTGGATTTTTTAAAGTCCAGTTCCTTCTGTTTATCTCTGTTAAAATTGCATCGGAGCTGTGAAATGCAGGAGAAGAAAGGAGGCATTCCGGGGCGAAAACGCTTTGGAAAAGGGAAGGACTGTTATGGTCAGAAAGATCATAGCAGACAATGGCAAAAACAAAAAGAGGGAGAAAATATATGATATTTGGAAAGTACATTAACAAATACTACCTGAAGAATGCGCCCATTCTGATTCTCGGTCTTGCAGCGCTGATTCTCGTAGATTATTTCCAGCTTTTCATACCGGAGCTGTACCGCATGGTCATCAACGGCATGAACGGCGACCCTGTTCTGGTCAACGGCCAGGCGGCGGTGTTTGATATGGAATTTCTGCTGGATCAGGTCTGCCGGCCCATGATTATTACCATTATCGTCATGGTAGTCGGCCGTTTCCTGTGGCGAGTCTGCTTTTTCGGCTCCGCGATCCGCGTGGTGACCGATCTTCGTACCTGCATGTTCGCGCACAGCAAGGAGCTGTCCCAGGAGTATTATCAGGTCAACAAAGTCGGAAACCTGATGAGCCTTTACACGAACGATCTCGATACCGTGCAGGAGTGCTTCGGCGACGGTATTCTGATGTTCTGCGATGCGCTGTTTTTAGGCCTGCTTGCCGTGATCAAAATGTGGCGCATGAACCACTTCCTGACCGGCCTTTCCATGATCCCGATGGCATTTCTGATGGCCGCCGGCACAACGCTCGGCAAATACCTGATGAAAAAGTGGGAAGAGCGCCAGGCGGCCTTTTCCGAGCTGTCCGATTTCGCGCAGGAAAACTATTCCGGTCTTGCTGTCATCAAAGCATTCGTCAAAGAGACGAAAGAGCTGATGATGTTCCGTAGACTGAACCGCGAGAACGAGGACATCAACGTAGAATATACCAAAATTTCCACACTGCTGAACATTATGGTAACACTGTTCGTCGAGTCCGTCATCTGCGTAATCCTAGGCTACGGCGGCTATCTCGTTTACTGCGGAAGCTTCGACGCCGGCCAGCTTGTCGAGTATATCGGCTATTTCTCGGCCGTTGTATGGCCGATCATGGCGGTCTCCATGCTGATCGAGAAGACATCCCGTGGAAAAGCGTCCTTAAACCGTATTACGGAACTGCTTGACGCAAAAGTCGATGTGAAGGACCGCGGCGGTGTGCAGGATCTGCCGTCCATCCATGGAAAAATCGAGTTCCGCAATCTGACCTTCCGCTATCCGGACGGGGAGTACGATGTGCTGAAAAACGTATCGTTTACCATTGAGCCGGGCGAGAGTGTCGGCATCGTCGGAAAGACTGGTTCCGGAAAAACGACCATCGTCGATCTGCTGCTCCGCACCTACAACGTGCCGGACGGAACGCTGTTCATTGATGACCACGATGTCAACACCGTTTCCATCCACTCCGTGCGTGAGGGCTGTGCCTACGTGCCGCAGGACAACTTCCTGTTCTCCGACACGATTTCCGGCAATATTTCCTTCGCCTTTGATGACGAAAACCAGGAGGCCATTGAGGATGCGGCGATGATGTCCGATGTCCATGACAATATCGCAGAGTTCAAAGAGGGCTACCGCACCGTTCTTGGCGAGCGCGGTGTGACGGTTTCCGGCGGACAGAAGCAGCGAATCTCGATTGCGCGTGCGCTGATGAAACACGCACCGATTCTGATTCTCGACGATTCCGTCTCTGCGGTCGATACCAAAACAGAGCGCACGATTCTCGACAATCTCAAAAAACGTGAGGGACTGACGACAATTCTGATCGCACACCGGATTTCAACGGTGGAGCAGATGGACAAGATCGTGTTCGTCGAGGACGGAGAAGTCCATGCAGTCGGAAAACACGAGGATCTGTACCGGACCTGCACGGCGTACCGCAAGATGGTCGATCTGCAGAAACTTGAAGAGGAAGCGGGGGAGGAGTAGAAATGCACAATTATTATCCGATTCTCTGGGTCGGCGCGATCATCGGCGTGATTTCCACCCTGCTGATTGTGGCCGCGTTTGTAGTGAAAGATGGAGAAAAAGAAACCGGCTTTGAGCGGAACATGAAAGACAGTGAAATCATGCAGCGTCTGATGGATTACGCAAAGCCGTTTTACCGCCAGTTTATCGTTGTTGGTTTTCTGATGCTGTTTTCGATCGCGTACGATATCATTTCGCCGCTGATCGTCGGCAAAATTGAGGAGCTCGTCGTTGGAAAATTCGCGCTGAATACCCTGTTTCTGTGGGTAGCGGGCTATGCGGCAATCCTTCTTGTCTCGATGGCGTGCACGTATTTCCAGGCCGTGATTCTGCAGAAGACGGGTCAGAAAATCATTTCCAATATGAGGGAGGATCTGTTCGTCCACATCGAGCGCCTTTCCCACGAGCAGTTAAATGAGATTCCGGTCGGAAAGCTTGTCACGAGAACGACAAACGATACGAACGCGATTTCGCTGATGTTCACCAACCTTCTGGTCAATCTTCTGAAGAACTTCTTCGTGATCATCGGTATTCTGATTGCGATGCTGTTTCTGAACTATGAGCTGACGCTGATGGTGCTCTGTTTCGTGCCGTTTATCGTGCTGTTCTCGATTATTTTCCGCAAATTCTCGCGAAGAGCACACCGGAAAGTAAAAGACTGTACTACGGACATCAACACGTATCTGTCGGAGAACCTTTCCGGTATGAAAATCACACAGATCTTCAACCGCGAGGATGCCAAGATGCGCGAGTTTACCGACAAGAGCAACGCACTCGGCCGCGCACAGCAGGAGCAGATTTTCGTGTTTGGTATTTTCCGTCCGCTCGTCTACATGCTGTATATCAGCTCCGTGCTCTGCCTTTTGTATTTAGGCGGCAAGGGCTATCTGGAGGGAACGTCGTTCCTCGGCCAGACGCTTACCAGCGGTATGATCGTCAGCTTTTACATGTATATTTCAAAATTCTTCAACCCGATCCAGAACCTGGCGGAGCAGTTCAACTGGCTGCAGTCCGCATTTGCATCCGCCGAGAAAGTATTCTCGATTCTGGATCTCGAGCCAAAAATGCAGGATGCGCCGGATGCGATCGAGCTTACCGACATCAGGGGCGAAATTGAGTTCCGCGATGTATGGTTTTCCTATATCCCGGGCGAGTGGGTGTTAAAAGGCGTTTCGTTCCACGTCAACCCGAAAGAGACAATCGCATTTGTGGGTTCCACCGGTTCCGGAAAATCGACGATTCTTTCCCTGATCTGCCGGAACTACGAGTTCCAGAAGGGTGAGATTCTGATCGACGGCATCGACATCCGAAAGATCAAGATCGATTCCCTGCGGAAAAAATTCGGCCAGATGCTGCAGGATGTCTTCCTGTTCTCGGGAACGATCCGCAGCAACATTATTCTCCGCGAGGAGGGGATTTCCGATGAGGAGATCATGGACGTCTGCCATTACGTGAATGCTGACCAGTTTATCAACAAGCTGGATCACGGCCTCGACGAGCCGGTGCGGGAGAGAGGAAACAACTTCTCCGCCGGACAGCGCCAGCTTCTCTCGTTTGCGCGTACCATTATCCATAAGCCTTCGGTCATGATCCTTGACGAGGCGACGGCGAACATCGACACCGAAACCGAGCTTCTGATCCAGGATTCCATGGAAAAGATGAAGAATATCGGAACGATGCTGATCGTAGCGCACCGTCTTTCGACGATCCAGCATGCGGATGAGATTATCGTACTGTCCCACGGAAAAATCGTGGAGCATGGAACGCATCAGGAGCTTTTAGCAGCGCAGGGAAGATATTACCAGCTCTACACGCTGCAGTACCACCGCGAGCAGAGTGAGAAACAGAGAGGAAGAAAGTAAGAAAATTTTAGAACAATAAAGACAATTTACAAAAAGGGAGAAATTTTGTTTGTGCAAAGTGACAAAATTTCTCCCTTTTTTACGGTGTATCATATTAAAATAATTTTATATCAATATAGTCATATGAAAAATATATGAGCATAATACGATATCCGTTTTTCCATCTCAAAAAGCGGGCGGTTATAATAAGGGAAGCAAAACGGCAGGCACCAAAAAGCCGGGCCGTCTGTTGAAAGAAAGGGAAAATGTATGGAAAAGAAAGCAAGCCTTGTAGGACGCCTGCTCTCGGAAAATCAGATGTCGGAAGCATTTATCAACAGTATGTTTCTGGCGCTGTCCGGCGGTTTTCAGGATGCCTACACGTACAATTGCAGAGATGAAGTATTCTCAAATGCCCAGACGGGAAACGTTGTGCTGATGAGCCAGAACTTTCTGGAAGGAAACTTTACGGCAGGCCTTCGGTATCTATTCCCGATCCTCTTTTTTGCGATGGGTGTATTTCTGGCAGAAAATTTCCAGGAGCATTACCGGTATGCAAAGAGGCTGCACTGGCGGCAGGTACTTCTCGCGGCGGAAATTGTGATCCTTGCGATCGTCGGATTTATTCCGTCCTCTTATAATATGCTCGCGGCGATGCTTGTATCGTTTGCGTGCGCGATTCAGGTACAGACCTTCCGCAAGGTCGGCGGTTATTCGTATGCAAGCACCATGTGCATCGGAAACCTGCGAAGCGGAACCGCAGCGCTGTCTATGTATATGCGGGATAAGAAAAAAGAACAGCTCCGTCAGGCCGGATACTATTTCGGCGTGATTCTGGCTTTCGCCATCGGCGCCGGAATCGGAGGCGTGTTCTCCATGCTGTATGGAATCCATGTAATCTGGATTTCCTGCGGACTTCTTCTGGTGAGCTTCCTTCTGATGTCACTGGAAAAGTACCGCTGAGAAATAAGAGAGAGTGAAGAAAGAAGGCTGAAAAAATGGAAGTATTTCTGGAGTGCTGTATGACACTATTTTTTTCAGCGGCCATGCTGCTGCTGATCGTCCGCCTGGCAAAGGGTGAGGAGAAAAACATGATGTTTGCGCGTGTGTTCTCCCTGGCGTCCAACGTCGGTTTCTGGATTGGCATCGTCCGCATCGCTGTGCTGAACCGGAGCGGATTTCTGATGTTCTTCTACATCACAGGCGCAATGCTTTCCTACACGGCGATGGTCTTTGCCATGCCGCATAAAAAAGAGCAGATTTCCAGACAGCAGGCATAAATAAAAAAGAGACCCTGTATACGGGAAGGATGGAGCAGCGATGTTCCGTCCGCCGGTAGACAGGGTCTTTTTCTGTTTCAAACAAAAGTTCATAAACTCTTATACGCGTTCCAGAAGCTCCCCGATCAGCTCTTTTGCCGCCGCGTTCTGGTGCTGCCGCGGGTTGATGATAAGACAGATTTCACGTTTGGGGGCCTCCTCGATGAGCGGAATCCGACAGACGGTACGGCTCTTTAAGGCATCGCGTGCCAGCTCCTCAGGATAAAATCCGATGCCGAGGTTATACTCGACCATAGGAAGAATCTGATCCGTCGTCGCCGCCTCCATATCGGGGTGGAAGGCGAGGTTGTGATTCAGAAAGTACTCGGCGTACAGCTCCCGCGTGCCGGTGTCTTTGGCAAGCGAGATAAAAGGATATTCTGACAATTCGCCGAGATGATGCGGCTCTGCGGAAAGGGATGCATATTTCGATCCGCCGATCAGAATTTCCTGGAATGGGAAAATCGGGATCTTGTGCAGCGGTTTGCGGATTTCCACCGGGCTTGTGACGACTGCGAAGTCGACCAGACCGTTTTCGAGCGCCTGGATGGCCTGCGGCGTCGAGTGGTTGGAGATGCGCAGGCGGACGTGCGGATAGCGGGTGTGGAAGTGCTCCAGGCGGGAGAGCAGCATCAGACGAAGTGCCGTCTCGCTCGCACCGATTGTGATAAGGCCGCTCTCAAGAGACCGCTCAAGAGCCAGCTCCTCCTCAACCGTGCGGAGCTGTTCGTAGGCAACGGCCACACGCTCATACACCTTTTCGCCCTCCGCTGTCAGTGTGACACCCTGGTGGGAACGGATAAAAAGTTTGCAGCCAAGCTCACTTTCCAGATTGTTCATGCACCGTGTGATGTTGGGCTGGTTGTTTTTCAGAATTTCCGCGGCTTTTGTAAAGCTGTGATATTGTGCTACGAAGTAAAAAATGCGATAATAATCATATGTAATCATAAAAACCTCCGAAGGATGAAAAAAGAAAAATCCGTTACTGTTCACTCAGCAGTGAAACACTTGCTGTTTCGCTGCGTAAGAACATGATTCAGGTGTGAGCAGCCCTCCTTTTGCGAAGCAAAACTTTAAATGAGGGCTGCGAATGTTACAGTTCGCAGGGTACCTGTGAACTGTGACAAAAAATCATCCATGATTGCTTCAATATAAAATACATGCGCCGGGTTGTCAAGGGATTTCTGAGGATGGTCCGGCCGGATTGTGCGGGGGATGGCAGAAGAGAAGTGGAAATTTTTTGAAAAAACACTTGCAAAATACCCAGACAGGGTATATAGTGTAGAAGAAAATAAGATACCCTATTGGGGTATATGAAAAAGAAAATCCAGAACTACAGAAAGGAAGACATACGATGGAACAGTACAATGTAACCGGTATGAGCTGCGCCGCCTGCCAGAGCCGTGTCGAAAAAGCCGTGTCAAAGGTACCCGGTGTCACATCCTGCGCAGTCAGCCTTCTGACAAATTCCATGGGCGTGGAGGGAACGGCCTCCCCGGCAGAGATTATTGCCGCCGTGGAAAATGCAGGCTACGGTGCGTCGAAAAAAGGCGAGAAGGGAAGCACATCACAGTCGGCTTCCACAGCAGAATACGAAGAGATGCTGAAAGACAAGGAAACACCGGTCATGAAACGCCGTCTGGTGAGCTCCGTTCTTCTTTTGATTCCGCTCATGTATTTCTCCATGGGCCATATGATGTGGGGATGGCCGCTGCCGAAATTCTTTGAAGGAAACCACATCGCAATGGGACTGGTACAGCTCCTGCTTACCATTGCGGTCATGGTCATCAACCAGAAATTCTTTATCAGCGGTTTCAAGAGCCTCTGGCATAAAGCACCGAACATGGACACGCTGGTAGCGCTTGGTTCTACCGCATCGTTTGTATACAGCGTCTACGCCCTGTTTGCCATGACGGGAGCGCAGGTACAGGGGGACATGGATGCAGTCATGAGCTATATGCATGAATTTTACTTCGAGTCCGCAGCCATGATTCTGACCCTGATTACCGTCGGAAAAATGCTGGAGTCGATTTCCAAAGGAAAAACGACCGATGCGTTAAAGAGTCTGATGAAGCTGGCTCCGAAGACCGCCGTTCTCTTAAGAGACGGAAAAGAAGTGGAAGTCGGCATTGATCAGGTGAAAAAGGGCGATCATTTCATCGTCCGCCCGGGCGAAAATATTCCGGTGGACGGCGTTGTCCTGGAGGGAACGAGTGCCGTCAACGAATCCGCGCTGACTGGCGAGAGTATTCCGGTGGATAAAGAGGCCGGCGACCGCGTATCGGCGGCGACCTTAAACCAGTCCGGTTTCCTGACCTGTGAGGCGACGAGAGTCGGAGAAGACACAACACTCTCCCAGATCATTCAGATGGTCAGCGATGCGGCAGCGACAAAAGCGCCGATCGCCAAAGTGGCCGATAAAGTTTCCGGTATTTTTGTGCCGGCCGTTATCTGCATTGCACTTGCTACGATTGTGATCTGGCTGTTTGCAGGAGAGAGCGTCGGCTTTGCTCTTGCAAGAGGTATTTCCGTTCTCGTTATCAGCTGCCCGTGTGCGCTCGGTCTTGCAACACCGGTTGCGATCATGGTCGGAAACGGAATGGGAGCAAAACACGGAACGATGTTCAAAACCGCAGTTTCTCTCGAGAAGACAGGAAAAACACAGATCGTTGCACTCGATAAGACTGGAACCATCACAAGCGGAGAGCCGCAGGTAACCGATCTTGTCCCGGCGGACGGTGTAAGTGAGGAGGAGCTTTTAAAAGGTGCCTTTGCACTGGAGCAGAAAAGTGAGCATCCGCTGGCCCGTGCGATTCTTGCACTTGCAGAGGAAAAAGGCCTGGCCCGCGAAGAAGTCAGTGATTTCTCTGCGCTTCCTGGAAACGGCCTTGTGGCAAAACGGAACGGAAAAGAGCTCTGCGGAGGCAACCGCGCACTGATTACGAAAAAAGCGTTTCTCTCGAAACAGATGGAAGAGCAGGCAGCAAAACTTTCCGAAGAAGGAAAGACACCGCTGTTCTTCAGTGAAGACGGAAAGATGCTCGGTATGATCGCGGTTGCGGATGTCATCAAAGAGGACAGCCCGCGTGCGGTGAAAGAACTGCAGAATATGGGAATCCGTGTCGTGATGCTGACCGGAGACAATGAGCGCACCGCGCGTGCCATCGGCGCACAGGCAGGTGTGGACGAAGTCATCGCAGGCGTTCTGCCGGATGGAAAAGAAGCGGTCATCAGCCGCCTGAAAGAAAAAGGAAAAGTAGCGATGGTAGGAGACGGCATCAACGATGCACCGGCTCTGACCAGTGCGGATATCGGTATTGCCATCGGAGCAGGAACCGATATCGCGATCGATGCGGCAGACGTTGTCCTGATGAAGAGCCGCCTCTCCGATGTACCGGCAGCGATCCGCTTAAGCCGTGCGACCCTCAGGAACATTCACGAGAATTTGTTCTGGGCCTTCATTTACAATATCATCGGTATTCCGCTGGCTGCGGGCGTATGGATCCCGCTGTTCGGCTGGAAGCTGAACCCGATGTTCGGTGCGGCGGCGATGAGCCTTTCGAGCTTCTGCGTTGTGACAAACGCCCTGCGTCTGAATCTGTTTCGGATGCACGACGCGTCAAAAGATAAAAGAATCAAAAACGAAATTCCAAAGGAGGATCTGAACATGACAACAGAACAGGGAATGGTAAAAACCATGACAATCGAGGGCATGATGTGCGGCCACTGCGAGGCAAGAGTGAAGAAAACACTTGAGGCAATCGAGGGTGTTGCATCCGCAGAAGTAAGCCATGAAAAAGGAACAGCCGTTGTAACACTGACAGCTCCGGTATCAGACGATGTGCTGAAAACAGCCGTAGAGGCACAGGATTACACCGTAAAAGGAATCCAGTAAAACAGGAAACATTGAGAAAAGGGAAACGCGCCTGGAATGAAAATTTCCGGGCGCGTTTCTTTTTTTTACCAGATATAGCAAAAATATTGCAATTTGTTCGGAATTTTCGTGACAAAAGGACAAAAATCCGTTAGGATAGAGAAAAAGAAGAGCAAAAACAAAAGGGTTTTTAGGATCAGGAGGTTTTTTCATTATGACAGAGTACAGACTTGCAAAGCCGGAAGAGTGGGAGGACTGCATCGAACTTGCAAACTACGTGTTCAGCATGGCACACCGTCCGCACGACTTTGAGCAGTTAATTCCAAGGGTTTATCAGGCAGGACCGGAAATGGCACGGATCCACCGCGTCGCTGTTGCGGAAAACGGCAGACTCCGGGCCGAGATTGCGGTGCTTCCGCAGCAAATGGCAGCAGGGGGTAAGCTGCTCCGCGCAGGATATGTGGGAAGCGTTTCCGTGCATCCAAAGGCAAGGGGCGAAGGCCACATGAAGCGTCTTCTTGGCGATTGGATTACGGATCTGGAAGGAACGTGTGATCTTCTGGCACTGGACGGCCAGAGACAGCGGTATGCCTACTTTGGCTTTACGCCGGGAAGTGAAAAATACACGTTTTACCTGGATGTGGCAAATGTGCGCCATACCTGGAAAAACGGGGAACTCTCCGCTTACACCTTTGCGCCGCTGTTTCCGGAAAACGGCGAAGCGGACGAAGAGGCGGCAGCCTTTGCAAAGAAGCTGAATGAGGAAAAACCGCTTTACGTGGTAAGAGAGGATGTGAAAGCCTGCCTGAAAACGTTCGGCGAGCAGGCAATTGCAATCTGGAAAAACGGTGAGCGGATCGGATATCTGGCACTTTGCGGCGGAAACCAGGTTGTGGAAGCAGAAGTGTTGGAGGAACAGGATTTCGTTCCTGCACTTGCCGCTTATTTAAAAGAAAATGCGCTTGACTCTCTTTTCATTTCCATTCCGGTGTATGAGACCGGAAAAGCAGCAGCGTTATCGGAAGTCTGCGAAAGCTTCACAAAAGAGCGCTGCGGTTCCGCGATGTACCGTATTTTCCAATTTGCAGACGTCATCGAGGCAATGCTGACCATGAAAGCAGAGACGATGGGCATCAGCGATGGAACGTGGTTCGCCGTACTGGAGGGACAGCCGCTGACCGTGACGGTAAAAGATGGAACTGTGACCGTGACACGGGAAGCCCATCCGGGGGCAGATGTACTCAACCGGGAGCAGGCGCAGGAACTGCTTCTTTCACCGCTGGCAAGTAAGGGAAGCAAGGTTCCATCTGAAATCTGGAAGAACATTCCATCCGACTGGTTCCCGCTTCCGCTGTACTGTGCGACGGCAGACGAATTTTAGGCAATGACTGTTGGGAGGCAGAGAAATATGAACGAGACAGAGAAACGAGACAGAAGAGACGAAAAAGAAGAAATCCGGTACCATGTGATTTTCTACGGCCAGGTGCAGGGCGTGGGGTTCCGTTATCGGGCGTATTATGCTGCCTACCAGCTCGGACTGACCGGCTGGGTGAGAAACTGCTGGGATGAGACGGTGGAGATGGAGGTGCAGGGTGATGAGGAGACGATCACGGAGATGATCAAAAGGATCCGCACCTCCAGCTACATCGAAATCACGGATGCAAAATGGACGAAGATTCCGCTGGAATCGGAATTCGGTTTTCATATCCGTTGATCAGGGCTGTTTTTTCTCTTTTTCCGGAATTTCGACAAGAATGATATCGCTGCCGATCTGGCAGATGCGGTCCCATGGGATCACAAAATCCTCGCCGTGGCAGAAAAAGCCGCAGAATTTCACAGGACCCGGAAGAACGAGTCCGGTAAGATGTCCCGTTTTTGGATTGAATTCCACATCAATCGGACAGCCGAGCGTTTTGCAGGTACAGATATTGATAACTTCTTTCTGGCGGAGATCTACAACGCGCATGCGGTGCTCCTTTTTACAGATTCCTATGGAAAAACATATGCGAAAATGTTGCTGCAGTTGACTTGAATTTCACGGAAAAATGCGTATACTGTAAAAGTAGAAAACTTTCCGAAATACTTATTTAGAAACGAGGACGAAAGATATGAGATGTCCATTTTGTAATCAGGATAATACCCGGGTTGTGGATTCACGCCCGATTGAAGACAGCAATGCGATCCGCCGCCGCCGGATGTGCGATGTCTGCGGCAGACGCTTTACGACATACGAAAAAGTGGAGACGATCCCTTTGATCGTCATCAAAAAAGATATGAACCGCGAGCAGTATGACCGCTCGAAAATCGAGACCGGCATCCTGCGCGCCTGCCACAAACGGCCGGTGTCCGCCGAGAAGATCAACGAGATGGTCAACAAGGTGGAGACGGAGCTTTTCAACGGCGAGGAACGCGAGATTCCAAGCTCTGTGATCGGAGAGAAGGTCATGCATTACTTAAAAGACCTGGATCAGGTAGCGTACGTCCGTTTTGCGTCGATTTACCGCGAGTTCAAGGATGTCAACACGTTCATGGACGAGCTGAAAAAGATGCTCGACAAATAGCGGGAGGCAAAAAAATGGAAGTGTCGAACTATATTAAAATGCGCGATCAGATGCAGGAGCGCTTTCTGACGTACGATCAGAAGGAGATCGAAGGGAAGTATGGCTTTGCGTTTGATGACGATTATTTCTATGTGCCGTACCTTTTTGAGGAGTGGAGAGTGAACCGCCATACCGGCGTTGTAGAGGGCTCAAAAGACCATTTTCTTCATGTGCACCAGGGCAGTTTCAATGAGACACTGACGATTTTCGACCTGCTCTGCTGCGGAAAGAAGGAGATTGTGCTCGCCGGCACGTATGCGCGCACCAATTCCTTAAAGGGAACGATCAAAGGCCGCACGATTGCGTCCGGCGTTCACGACAGCCGCGCCGCACGGTATGACGGGCATGTGGAACAGCTGAAAAAAGCATGCGTTTCCCTTAGCGGAAAACCATATTCCCCGGGAGACGCTGCTTTTGTTTTTCATGTCTTTCCGTTTCTGCCGCTCGTCTTCCAGTTCTGGGAGTCCGATGAGGAATTCCCGCCGGTGCTGAAGTTTATGTGGGATGAAAACGTCCTCGATTATCTGCGGTTTGAGACGCTGTATTACGTGATGGGAGACTTCCTGGACGCACTGGATCAAGCCTTCGATGCATGTAAAACAGAAGCCTGATACCTTTTGTGAGACAAAATCTTACGAAAATTTTCCGAATGTTTATAAAAATTTCAGTATACGAATCCCCTGGTTTAATGCTATAATGAGTGAAAGTAAGTAAAAAGAGAGAAGAGAAAGGGGAATGCATATGGCTTTTAGCATGAAAGTAACACCGGAAATAGAGGAACTGACAAACATCTGTCTGGATAACTCCAAAATGGATGTTTCGCTGTATGGGCAATACGATGTAAAACGCGGACTGCGCGATATCAACGGCGTTGGCGTCCTTGCGGGACTGACACAGATTTCAAACGTTGTGTCTTCGGATATCATTGACGGCGTCAAAACGCCGTGTGACGGACGTCTGTACTACCGCGGCATCAACGTGGAAAAACTGACCCAGGGCTTTTTAAGTGAAAACCGTATGGGATTCGAAGAAGTTGCGTATCTGCTCTTATTTGGAAATCTGCCGAATGAAGAGCAGCTCAATCATTTTAAGACAATCTTAAAACAGCAGCAGTCCCTGCCGAAGAACTTTGTGCGTGACGTTGTTATGAAAGCGCCGACCAAGGACATGATGAACACTCTGTCCCGAAGCGTTCTGACCCTGTACGCGTACGACAACCACGCAGATGATACCTCCCTTCCGAATGTGCTTCGCCAGTGCATTAACCTGATTTCTGTTTTCCCGATGCTGTCCGTCTATGGCTATCAGGCGTACAACCATTATATCAAGGGAAAAAGTTTATATATCCACAACCCGTCGAAGAAGCTTTCGACTGCAGAAAATATTCTTCTGATGCTCCGACCGGATCAGAAGTACACTCCGCTGGAGGCGAAGATCCTCGATCTTGCCCTCGTTCTCCACATGGAGCACGGCGGCGGTAACAACTCGACCTTTACAACACATGTTGTTTCTTCTTCCGGAACCGATACGTACTCCGCAATTGCAGCGGCGCTCGGCTCCTTAAAGGGACCGAAGCACGGCGGTGCAAACATCAAGGTTGTGCGGATGTTCGACGATATGAAGTCACACGTCAAAGACTGGACGGATGAGGAAGAAGTATCGAATTACTTAAGAAAGCTGCTGCACAAAGAGGCGTTCGACCAGAAAGGTCTGATTTACGGTATGGGCCATGCGGTTTACTCCATTTCCGACCCGCGTGCGCGCATCTTTAAGAGCTTCGTTGAGCAGCTGGCAAAAGAAAAACACAGAGAGAAAGATTACCGGCTGTACGCTATGGTCGAGGAACTGGCTCCGAAGATCATCGGCGAGGAGCGCCATATTTACAAAGGTGTATCCGCAAACGTCGACTTCTACAGCGGCTTCGTTTACAGCATGCTGGATCTTCCGCTGGAGCTCTACACCCCGATGTTCGCCTGCGCGCGTATCGTCGGCTGGAGTGCACACCGGATGGAGGAACTGATCAACACCGACAAGATCATCCGCCCGGCGTACAAGAGTGTCAAAGATGAAGTGGACTATGTTCCGCTGGAAAACAGATAAAACAGGCAGAAGGGCCGGAGCGTGTCGGGATTTTCCGATCTGCTCCGGCATTGCTCTGTGCAGGAAGTAATGTGTCATTGTGAAAAATAGGAGAGTGCAGGAGAATGAATGAGACAAAAAATTACAGCATAACAAAATCCGGAGCAGTCATACTGGAAGGAGGGGCCAATCGCGGCGTCTTTACAGCAGGAGCGCTGGACTTTCTGATGGAGCAGGAGTATTATATCCCTCATGTGATTGGCGTTTCCGCCGGAGCCTGCAATGCGCTGGACTATGTATCGCGCCAGATTGGCAGAACGAGGGACTGTATGATTGTCACGGATGAGAAAAACCGCTACGTCAATAAGAATATCAAGACAATCGTTGAGAAAAAAGCACTGCTCGACATGGATATGGTGTTCGAACGGTATCCGTATGAGATTTTTCCATTTGATTTTGATACGTATTTTGCATCGCCGCAGACGTGTGAGCTGGTTGTGACAAACTGTGAGACGGGACGCGCGGAATATCTGGATGACCGCGAAAATAAAGAACGTCTGCTTGCAATTGGCCGTGCATCATCGAGCATGCCGATCGCCTGCCCGATGGTGGAGATCGACGGAAACGAGTACGTCGACGGCGGTGTTGCCGATTCGATCCCGATTATCCGTTCCTTAAAGACGGGACACCGAAAAAATGTCATTATTCTGACACGGAATTTCGGTTACCGCAAAAAAGAGGGAACGAGAGGCTGGGAGCTGTATGTGGCGGCATTCCGCAAATACCCGAATCTCGTGCGTGCGCTTGTAAACCGCGCGAAACATTATAACCAGGTGCTCGAATGCATCGAAAAATGGGAAGAAGAAGGCTCCGTCTTTGTGATCCGCCCGGAGATACCGGCGGTATCGCGTCTCGAAAAGGACGAGGAGAAGCTGCGGGAATTTTACCAGCACGGCTATGACCAGATGAAAGCAAATTTTGAGGCTCTGCAGGAGTTTCTGAAAGAAGAATAGAGTTATTGTATAAACGAAAAGAGGATTGGAGAAAGAAGATGAGTGGAAAAAACCAGAAGAACCGGGGAACTATACTGATGCGGATGTTTTACCCGGACCGGAGAGAAAAAAGTGCCTATACGATCGATTACGCGGATCTGTACCGGAAAGGATACCGGGGCGTGATTTTTGATATCGATAATACGCTTGTTCCGCACGGTGCGCCGGCGACGAAGGAGGCGGCTGCGTTCTTTGCGTCTCTTCGGGAGACTGGTTTTTCCACCTGTCTGCTTTCCAACAATCAGAAACCGCGTGTGGCTCCGTTTGCCGATGCGGTCGGTTCTATCTATATCGAAAATGCGCACAAGCCATCGGTGAAAAACTACCAGGAGGCATGCCGGAGAATGGGGATCAAAGAGGAGCAGGCGGTCTTTGTCGGGGATCAGCTTTTCACCGATGTGTACGGTGCAAAACGGACCGGACTTTACAATATTCTGACCGAGCCGATCAATCCGAAAGAGGAAATTCAGATCGTTCTGAAACGGTATCTGGAGCACATTGTACTGTTCTTTTATGAGCGTGATCTGGCCCGCGGCAGGATTACGAAAAAAAACAGTTGAAAAATCGGGAAAAATATTATATTATAAGATAAGCCTATGGTGCGCATTTGGCGCATCGTACTATGTTAAGGAGGAAAAATCAGAATGATTTCAGCAGGAGATTTTAGAAACGGCGTTACCCTCGAGATCGATGGTCAGGTCGTTCAGATTCTTGAATTTCAGCATGTAAAACCTGGTAAAGGAGCTGCATTCGTAAGAACAAAATTAAAAAATGTCATCAACGGTGGTGTGGTAGAGCGTACCTTCCGTCCGACTGAGAAATTCCCGCAGGCTCGTATCGAGCGTGTAGACATGCAGTATCTGTACAGCGATGGTGATTTATTCTACTTCATGAACGTAGAAAACTATGAGCAGATCGCTCTGAACGAAGAGACCATCGGAGATGCTCTGAAATTTGTAAAAGAAAACGAAATGGTTAAAGTATGTTCCTACAACGGAAATGTATTCGCAATCGAACCGCCTCTGTTTGTAGAGCTTGAGATCACCGAGACTGAGCCAGGCTTCAAGGGAGATACCGCACAGGGTGCTTCCAAACCGGCTACCGTTGAGACTGGTGCTACCGTAAGCGTTCCGCTGTTCGTAAACCAGGGAGACAAAATCAAAATTGATACCAGAACAGGTGAATATCTGTCCCGAGTATAAGTAAGACTGTTCCCGCCGTTGTCCGTCACAACTTTCTTTGTGGCGGACACGGTTTTCTAAATAAATAGAATATTCGTCTGAAAAATGGCTGATAAAGGCTGTCGGAAGCAGCCCGGGCCCGTTTTTCTCATCGTTCGAAGTTCCGCGAACCAACGAATCTCTGGCATATACAGATCTGTACAGAGGTTTTTAAGTTGTGTTTTCCGGAGCTTTTTTGTTCCGTAAAGCAAAAATACAAAAGGCAATCAAACAGGAAAGGTGGGAAAAAATGGACTATCAGATGTTCAAAGAGCAGCTTGCCGCGCTGCTGAGAAGAAAAGCCGGCGATGATTTTGAGGTGAAGGTAGAATCGGTGCAGAAGCTGAACGGTATCGAAAAAGAGGCGTTTGTCATCAGCAGAAAGAAGGACTGGATTGCACCGACGATCTACGTGGAGCTTCTGTATGAATGCTGTCTGCAGGGCGTGCCGCTTTCTCAGATTGCAGAAAAGGTACTGGAGCAGTACCGGAAAGTGGAAGCGGAGGCGAGAAGACCGGAGAAAGCTGCCTTTTTTACCAACTGGAAAAATGCTGCGCCGCAGATCTACTGCGAGCTCATTCATGCGGAGAAAAACCGTACGCTGCTCTCCGAAGTTCCGCACAGAAAATTTCTCGATCTCGCGGTCGTGTACTATTACCAGATGCGGGGAAACCGCGTGCCGGATGCGACAATTCTGATCCACGAGACGCACCGGGAGCTGTGGGGAATTTCGGCGGAGGAGCTGGATGCCCGTGCCTGGGAGAACACCCTGCGGGATCTGCCGGTGCGCACAGACAGCCTTATGGTGTATTTGAAAGAGGAGTACGGAGTAACGTTTCCCCTGTTCGAGCTTGGTCCGCTGGCGGAACAGTTTTACCTGGTCAGCAACCGCAGAGGAAAGCTGGGTGCAATCTGCATGTGCTATCCCGGCGTGCTGGAGAGTCTTTCGCAGCGCTTTGAGGCAAGTCTTTATGTGATTCCGAGCAGTATCCACGAGTGCATGGTGATTCCGGATTATGATGTGTTCCCGGAGGAGTGTCTTTCCGACATGGTACGGGACGTGAATGAAAAGACGGTCAAGCCGCAGGAGATTCTGTCGGATCACGTTTATTATTACCACCGGGAAAGCGGGGAACTGACGCTGTGTGAGGAAGAAACGTAAGTTTGTGTGGCAGAATAGTCTGCGAATAATTTAAGAAAAAAATGGGCGGCTGGGTGGGAAAAATACTTTACAATTGCAGGAGTCTGTGGTAAACTATCATAGTGTGGTTGAGAAAACAGATCACATCAGCGTCTGTAGCTCAGGGGATAGAGCAACGGTTTCCGGTACCGTGTGTCGGGGGTTCGAATCCCTCCAGACGCGTTTTTGCTACATGGCATGCTGCGGCGGGCAGGACCGGCGCAGGAAAAGGAAAGCCCCTGCTTCGGTGTGAAGTAGAGGTTTTTTTGCTTACTGAGCATATCAATAACTGATCCGGCGGATCAGTTTTGATGAAGGAGGAAAAATATGGCAAAACCAATGACAACAAAAGATAAAATCCGGGAATGGATTTCCGATAATCTGCGCTACATGCTTCTGATCGGAGCAATTCTCCTGATTGTGGCAGCGGTTCTTCTCATCGTTCATCTGGTATCACCAAAAAACGATGGAAAATCGAGCGGCGGAACCGTAACAAGCAGCAGCACCGGAAACAATGTGCCGGATAAAAAGACACAGGTAAAAGCAGACAGCAAAGCAGATTCTGAGGACAGCACAGGCATTTCATCGGACGTTTCGGATTCCGCGAATGATTCCAGTGCAGATGCTTCCAGTACCGATACCGCCAGCGCGCCGGATGCAGAGGCTGAGCCGACAAGTGAGCCGGAAGCGGCAGACGATACCAGTAATACAGAGAATACCGATAATACGGCTGTCTCCTTTGCCGCGGACAATGTCCCGGAAGTAAGCACCGTGCTGGAGCAGTATTACACCGCGCTCGGTGCAAGGGATATCAACGGTCTTTTTGCAGTAACAGATAATCTGACCGCGGAGGAGCAGGCGCAGATTGAGGCAGAAAGCGACGTGGAGTCATACGGAGATGTAAAGGCCTACACGATCAGCGGTCCAAGCGACGGAACGTACATCGCGTTTGTCAGCAGCAGATGCAAATATCTGGGAATCAACCAGACCCTGCCGATGCTTTCGGAGTATTATCTCTACACGAAAGAAGACGGCAGCCTGAAAATCATGGATGATACCGACAGCGATGCGGCCGTAACCGAGGCTATGAAAGCGGCGCTCGAAAACGAAGAAGTCAAAAATCTGATCGAACAGGTTCAGAACGATTATCAGAATGCACTCGATGCAGATGCTTCCCTGAGAGCATATGTAGAGAGCATTCAGTAGGAACAATAGAATAATACAAAACAAAAAAAGCAGTTTCTGGTTTTTATGAAACTGCTTTTTTGGAAGGATAAAACCATGCGCTTAAACAAATACTTAAGTGATGCGGGCGTCTGCTCGCGGCGGGAGGCGGACCGTCTGACAGAAGCGGGAGAGATTACCGTCAACGGAAAACGCGCGGAAACCGGCATGCAGGTGGAGTCTGGCGACGTTGTTGTCGTGAAAGGCAAAACCGTTGTCCCGGAGGAGAAAAAAGTCTATCTCGCCTTCAACAAACCGCGCGGCATCGTCTGTACTGCGGAAAAACGGGAGAAAAACAACGTCATCGATTATCTGTCCTACCCGGTGCGGATTTACCCGGTGGGAAGACTCGATAAAGATTCCGAAGGCCTCCTTCTGATGACGAACGACGGTGCGATCGTAAACGGTATCATGCGTGCCAGAAACCGCCACGAAAAAGAATACCAGGTCGAGGTAAACAAAGAGATTACACCGGAATTTCTGAAAAAAATGGCATCCGGCGTGCCGATTCTCGATACCGTGACGCGCCCGTGCCGGATCCAGAAAACGGGAGAGCGCAGCTTTACGATTATTCTGACGCAAGGGCTGAACCGTCAGATCCGGCGGATGTGCGAAGCATTAGGATATCGTGTCACAAAGCTGAAACGTGTGCGGATCATGAATATTCACTTGAAAGACCTGAAAACAGGGGAGTACCGCCCTTTAACGGAAAAAGAATTAGCAGAACTGAAAAAGCAGATCGGGGAGGAAAAGCGATGAACGAGACAGAACGGATGAAGGAACTGGTCAAAAAGCTGAACGAAGCGGCAAAAGCCTATTACCAGGAAGACCGGGAAATCATGAGCAACCTGGAGTACGACACGCTGTATGACGAACTGCAGGTATTAGAGGAAAAAACAGGCGTAACACTCGCCGGAAGCCCGACCACAAAAGTCGGCTACGAGGCGATGGACGAACTGCCGAAAGAAGCGCACGAGTCGCCGATGCTTTCCCTTGATAAAACGAAAGATGTGGAAGTGCTCCGCAGCTTCATCGGGGATCACAAAACGCTGCTATCCTGGAAGATGGACGGTCTGACCGTCGTTCTGACGTACCGCGGCGGTACCCTCGCAAAGGCCGTCACCCGTGGAAACGGCGTGATCGGAGAGGTTGTCACGAACAATGCAAAAGTGTTTGAAAATATTCCCTTAAAAATCCCGTACCAGGGAGAGCTGGTTCTGCGCGGCGAGGCGATCATCCGCTATTCCGATTTTGAGAAGATCAACGAGGAGATTGAGGATGTCGATGCGAAATACAAGAATCCGAGGAACCTCTGCAGCGGTTCTGTGCGCCAGCTGAACAATGAGATTACGGCAGAACGCCACGTTCATTTTATGGCATTTGCGCTTGTGAGCGCTCCGGAACAGGATTTCGAAAATTCCAGAATCCGTCAGATGGAGTGGCTGAAAGAGCAGGGCTTCGAGGTGGTGGAATACAAGGTTGTCACCAGAGATAACCTCGACGAGGCGATGCAATATTTCTCCACGAAAATCGAGACAAACGATTTCCCGTCCGATGGCCTTGTCGCGTTGTATGACGATATCGCCTACGGAGAATCACTTGGCACAACCGCGAAATTCCCGCGGAATGCTTTCGCCTTCAAATGGGCGGATGAACAGAAGGAGACCACTCTGCTTGAAATTGAGTGGAGCCCGTCGAGAACCGGTCTCATCAATCCGGTTGCGATTTTTGAGCCGGTCGAGCTGGAAGGAACTTCGGTTTCCCGCGCAAGCGTCCACAACATCAGTATCATGCGTTCGCTGGATCTCGGTGTGGGTGATAAAATCCTTGTCTACAAAGCAAACATGATCATTCCACAGATCGCAGAGAATCTGACGAGAAGCGGCGTGCGCGATATTCCGGAAACGTGTCCTGCCTGCGGCGGTGCCACCCGGATTCAGATGATGAATAATGTCGAGACCCTCTACTGTACGAATCCGGAGTGCCCGGCAAAATTCATGAAGGCATTCACCCTGTTTGTAAGCCGCGACGCGATGAACATCGACGGCATGTCGGAGGCAACGCTCGAAAAATTCGTGGGTCACGGCTTCATCCGTGAGTTTGCCGATATTTTCCGTCTCGACCGCTACCGCGACGAGATTGTGGAGATGGACGGTTTCGGTGAAAAATCATACCAGAATCTGATCGACAGCATCGAGCGCGCGAAAAACACAACGCTGCCCCGTCTGATTTTCGGACTTGGCATCTTAAATATCGGTCTTGCAAACGCGAGAATGATCTGCAAAGCCTTTGATTTCGATCTCGACCGGATCCGGAATGCATCGGCGGAGGATTTCGCGCAGATCGACGGTGTCGGAGAAGTGATTGCAAAAAGCATCGTGGATTACTTTGCGGATGAGGAAAATAAAGAACGTCTTGAGCGCCTTCTGTCGTATCTGACGATTGAGAAGCCGCAGGCAAGCCAGGAAGAACAGAAATTAGCCGGTCTTACCTTCGTCATCACCGGAAGTGTGGAACATTTCCCGAACCGGAATGCATTAAAGGCAAGAATCGAGGAGCTCGGCGGAAAAGCCACCGGAAGTGTAACGGGAAAGACGAGCTATCTGATCAACAACGACACGACATCCAGTTCCTCCAAAAACCGGAAAGCACGCGAACTCGGCGTGCCGGTGATCTCAGAAGAGGAATTTCTGAAGATGACAGAAGAATAACGAAATATCTGCAAAGGCGGTTTGCATCCCGCGCGGGAATCTGCTATAATCGGAAACAGACGGCAGAAATTCCTGCCGGAAAAAGCAAACCGCCTGTCTGCGCAGAGAAAAGCGCGGCAGATCAAGAAGAATAGAAACGAGGAAAAAGAATATGCCGGTTAAAGTTCAGGCAGATTTACCTGTAAAAGAAATACTCGAAAGCGAAAATATATTCGTCATGGACGAGACAAGAGCGGTTCATCAGGACATCCGTCCGCTGAAGATTATGATCCTGAATCTGATGCCGCTCAAAGAAGATACCGAGCTACAGCTTCTGCGCTCCCTTTCCAACACCTCCCTGCAGGTTGATGTCACCTTTCTGATGGTGGCAAGCCACGAGGCGAAAAATACATCGACCAGCCATCTGAACACGTTCTATGTGAAATTTGAGGATGTGCGGAAAAATTATTACGACGGTATGATCATCACCGGTGCACCGGTCGAGCAGATGGAATTTGAAGAAGTTGACTACTGGGATGAACTGACAAAGATCATGGACTGGACGAACACACACGTTACCTCCACGATGTTCCTCTGCTGGGGAGCCCAGGCGAGTCTGTATCATTTCTATGGACTGAAGAAACGGATGCTTCCGGAGAAGAAATTCGGGCTGTTCTGGCACAAAGTCAACAACCGCAAGATCCCGCTTGTGCGAGGCTTCGATGACGAGTTTTTGGCACCGCATTCCCGCCACACAGAAGTACCGATCGACGATATCCGTGCCTGCAAAGATGTCACGATTCTCGCAGAGTCCGACGAAGCCGGATTCTATCTTGGCATGGCGGAAGAGGGAAGAAAGATTTTTGTGATGGGTCATCCGGAGTACGACCGTATGACGCTCGACGGCGAGTACCACCGCGATAAAGACAAAGGACTCCCGATTGAGATTCCGAAGAACTATTATAAAAACGACGATCCAAATACAAAACCAGTGCTTTTATGGCGGTCACATGCGAACAATCTGTATACGAACTGGCTGAACTACTATGTATACCAGGTGACCCCGTATAATCTTGACGGAACTCCGGATTTTTCGGGAAAATAAGAGAGAAAAAGACCCCCCGCACCGGGCGCACACCGGCTGCGGGGGGTTGCTGTAAAAATCTGCTATAAAAAACGGAAAGCTTTCCTGGCTTACCGTTTGAAATCAAATAATGTTTTCAGCGGAATTTCGAGTGCTTCCGCAATATCCATCAGCTTGTTTAGAGACAGAGAGGTATGACTGTTTGGCGCTTCGATGTTGCTCATATGTGTACGGCTGATCTTGACAGCTTCGGCAAGCTCACTTTGCGTTAATCCGCGTGCTCTGCGATAAAAAGCGATGGTAAGACCGAGGAGGCGCATCTCCTCCGTATGACGTTCTCCCATTGCTATGGCTCCTTTCTGAACAGAGTGATACAAAGACTTATATAATATTTATCTTAAACGATTAAATACCAAAAAGAAACAACTTTAAATTTTTATAATGCACATGTAAATTGTGCAAAATATAGAAATTATCCATCAGAATAATAGGAAAACAGGAAAAAGAGTTCTTTTGACAAATGAGAGGTTTTTGTGTATGCTGTAGAAAGCACCAACAAATAAAATCGGAGGTTTTTGCATATGAAAGAGTCGATCCATACCATTCCGCTGATGGATGCATTCAAGGCGGAAGATGAGTGCCCGTTCTGCTATCTGGAGCGGGAAGCAGAGCAGCATGCGATTTCGTTTGCGCTCGGTTCCGGCGCATCCTATATGGAGGATGATGTGCGTGCGGAAACAGACGCGATGGGATTCTGCCGCCACCACTATAAAATGATGTACGATTACGGAAACCGTCTCGGAAGCGGTCTGATTTTATCCACCCATCTGAAAAAACTGAACCAGGAGCTTGCCGCACAGATGGATCTGTTTGCACCGGGAAAATCCTCGGTGTTCAAGCGGATGCAGAAGACATCCCTCGACAAACAGGGCCGTGAGACTGCGATCGGCCAGTGGATTGATGAGAAGACGCATTCGTGCTACGTCTGCGATCACTTCAAGGCAAACTATAACCGCTATCTTGATACGTTCTTTGATCTCTACAAAAAAGACGAGGAGTTTGCAAGACTGTTCCGCGAGGGAAAAGGCTTCTGTCTGCCGCATTTTGCGGATCTGGTAGAAACGGCGGAGAAAAAGCTGAATGATAAACAGAAAGCGGAATTTTACCCGACTCTGTTCAAAATCATGAAAGAAAATTACCAGCGGCTGCAGGAAGAGGTAACATGGTTTACTGACAAATTCGATTACCGCAACAAGGATAAGGACTGGGGAAATTCAAAAGATTCCATCCAGCGCTGTATGCAAAAATTAGGCGGCGGCTATCCGGCGGACGAGCCGTTTACGGAAGGATTATAATTCTTGTTTATAAAAGGAGCATAAAGTTTCGATGCAGAAGTTTTATCAGAGATTAAAAGAGAATCAAAAGGAGCGCGCCCGGTGCGCGTTTCTTGTTTTGTATTTCGGCGTGCTGGCGGTGCTGCTGTTTCTGGCGCGCCCGCTGCTGGATACGACGGCGGCAGACCGGGAGTGGAGTATTCACTTTCTGTTCCCGTGCCTGCTGGCGTGTATCATACTGACGACAGTCGTCAGTTTCTGCCGGTTTGCTGCAAAGCCGGACCAGAAACCAAAACCGCGCTATGTGGGATGGAAACAGCCGATTCTGATGCTGGCAAACGCAGCCTATCTGTTTGCCACACTGGAATTTGTCACAAACAGCCAGTTCCGGGAGATGAAATGGTATTATGCGTTGTTGAATATCGGTGTCATTTTCGTACTTTCCATTTTCGTTTCCCTCTTTCTGAACTCCATCCGCCGCGCGATGATTTTCATGAACATCTTTTATTTCTGCATGAGTCTGGTATTCTACTATGTTTATCTGTTCCGCGGAGAAGCGTTCCAGCTCATCGACCTGTACAGCATTGCGACGGCGGCGGACGTAGTCGGCGGCTACAAATTCGAGATCACAGGTGAAATCGTGACTTCGTTTATCACGATGATGCTCGTTGTGTGCCTCTGGCTGCAGAGCCGGGAATACCGTTTTGCACGGAAAACGAGGAATAAAATTCTGCTCCGCGTGGCTGCTGCTGCGCTGACGCTCGGAACATACCTGGCGTACATGAATCTGAACTGGAACGCCGAGTTCGGTGTCATCAGTGACCTCTGGAATCCGGCGAAGACATACCGCCAGTACGGAACGACGGTCGGTTTTACCGCGGTCGCCAAATACATGCGCCTGACACCGCCGGACGGCTATTCGAAAGACGAAGTGACAGCGATTGCCGATACGAGCGAGAAAGAGACGAAAACAGAAGATCTTCGAAAAGATAATGCGGATAGCGTGACACCCGTCAACATCATCGCGATCATGAACGAGTCGTGGTTTGACTACCGTTCCGTCGGCGATCCGCAGACGAGCGAGAGCTACATGCCGTTCCTCGATTCGCTGACCGAAAATATCATCAAAGGGCACACGCTGACGTGTACCAAGGGCGGCGGAACAGCAAAAACGGAGTATGAGTTCCTGACCGGAAACTCCTGCAAGCGGTTCCCGGGCATGGTGCCGTACGTCAGCTACTTTACGCACAGCCAGTATTCCCTTGTCACGACGTTAAAAGACCAGGGTTATCAGGCAATTGCGATGCATCCGAACAAGGCGACAAACTGGAAGCGGAGCACGGCATACCGTTTCCTTGATTTTGATGATTTCATCTCGCTTGATCAGTTCTCCGATACGGCCAAGCGGTACCGCGGCATGATCAGCGATCAGGCGAACTATGAGAAGATCGTGGAAACCTACGAGAACAAGGAGCCGGGCAGCCCGTTCTTCCTCTTTGATGTGACGATGCAGAACCACAGCGGCTACACGAACCGTTATTTCCAGGCGGATATCAACTGCAACGGCTACGACAGTGATGAGGCCGATCAGTATTTCTCCCTGTTAAAGCTTTCCGATGAGGCAATTTCCTATCTGATCCGGTATTTCCAGCAGGTGGACGAGCCGACGATGATCATTATGTTCGGCGATCATTCCCCGAAACTGCCGGATGCGTTTGAAACATGGATTGCCGGAGACGCCTATCAGAATCTTTCGGTCGAGGATCAGGAGAAGTTCTATGGAACCCCGTTCTTCATCTGGACCAACTACAGCATGAAATCCGAGAGCAATGTCTGGATCAGCACAAACTATCTCTCAAGCTATGCGTTAAGCCTTACCGGCCTGGAACTGACGCCGTACAACGAGTATCTGCTTAACCTGCGCGAGAAGATGCCGGCGCTCAATCACCTCGGCTTTTTAGCAAGTGACGGAACCTGGTACCGCTGGAACGACAGCGATGCGCCGGAGGAGGATCTCGAGTACGAACGGCGGTATGAATGCCTGCAGTACAATGAACTGATCGACAAAAAAGACCGGGATGACAGCTTTTTTACAATTTCCGGTGAAAAAGACGAAGAATAAGGGCTTTCCCTACTTGCCAGAAAACGGAAACCTATGGTAGACTATACTCCGTATGACCGGGAAACCCCGGCGGTAACTTCACGTTTACAATTAAGAATAAGAAAATGAGGTTTTAAAAAGTATGATTGCAGCAAATAATGTGACACTTCGTGTTGGAAAAAAAGCGTTGTTTGAAGATGTCAATATCAAATTCACCGAGGGAAACTGCTACGGCATGATCGGTGCCAACGGAGCGGGAAAATCAACCTTCCTGAAAATCCTGTCCGGCCAGCTTGAACCGACAAACGGAGACGTAACCATCACACCGGGCCAGCGTCTTTCCTTCCTCGAGCAGGACCACTTCAAATACGACAGCTATCCGGTACTTGACACCGTTATCATGGGAAATGCCCGTCTCTATGAGATCATGAAAGAGAAAGAGGCGCTGTACGCAAAAGAAGACTTCACCGATGAGGACGGTATCAAAGCGAGCGAGCTCGAGGGTGAGTTTGCAGAGATGAACGGCTGGGAGGCAGAGACCGATGCAGAGCAGCTCTTAAACGGCCTTGGCATTGAGCCGGAACTGCACTACGCACAGATGGCGGACCTGACCGGCAGCCAGAAGGTCAAAGTTCTTCTTGCAAGAGCCCTGTTCGGAAACCCGGACATCCTTCTTCTCGACGAGCCGACCAACCACTTGGACCTCGATGCGATCGAGTGGCTTGAGGAGTTCCTGATCAACTTCGAGAATACCGTTATCGTCGTATCCCACGACCGTTACTTCCTGAATAAAGTCTGCACCCAGATCGCAGATATAGATTACGGAAAAATCCAGCTCTATGCCGGAAACTACGACTTCTGGTTTGAGTCCAGCCAGCTGCTGGTAAAACAGATGAAAGAGGCGAACAAGAAGAAAGAGGAGAAGATCAAAGAGTTACAGGATTTCATCTCTAGATTCAGCGCCAACGCATCGAAGAGTAAACAGGCTACTTCCCGTAAGAAAGCCCTGGAGAAAATCCAGCTCGACGATATCAAACCATCCAGCCGGAAATATCCTTACATCGATTTCCGTCCGAACCGTGAGATCGGAAACGACGTTCTGCAGGTAGAGGGACTGACCAAAACCGTAGACGGCGTGAAAATCCTGGATAACTTAAGCTTTACCCTCGGAAGAGAAGATAAAGTTGCTTTCGTCGGAAGCAACGAGCAGGCGATCACCATGCTGTTCAAGATTCTGACCGGAGAAGAAGAGCCGGATTCCGGTTACTACAAATGGGGCGTAACCACCACACAGGCTTACTTCCCGAAGGACAACACCGCAGAATTCGACTGCGACCTGACTATCGCAGACTGGCTGACCCAGTATTCCGAGATCAAGGACGTAACGTATGTCCGCGGATTCCTCGGAAGAATGCTTTTTGCCGGTGAGGACGGCGTGAAACGTGTCAGAGTCCTTTCCGGAGGAGAGAAAGTGCGCTGCCTGCTCTCCAAGATGATGATTTCCGGTGCAAACGTTCTCGTTCTTGACGAGCCGACCAACCATCTGGATATGGAGTCCATCACTGCACTGAACAACGGTCTGATCAAATTCCCGGGCGTGCTGCTGTTCACCTGCCACGACCATCAGTTTGTACAGACCACAGCAAACCGTATCATGGAGATCCTTCCGAACGGCGCGCTGATCGATAAGATGACCACCTACGACGAGTATCTTGCAAGCGATGAGATGGCAAGAAAACGTCATGTCTACACAATGACAGAGGAAGATAATTAAAGATGAGCAAAAAGACGACAGTTTCCGGCATTCTGCTGGTGTTGCTTGTGCTGGCCACAACGCCGCTTCTTGGAACGGACAACGTTTCGTTCCTGAAGTGGTGGCTTATGACCCTGGTGCTCGGTATTGGATTTTATCCGGCTGCCGCAGCGCTGTTTCCGCGGTTTCATGACCGAGGATGGATGTTTTCTAAAGTGCTTGGCATCGTTGTTTCCGGTTTTGCTGTATTTGCTCTTGGAAGCTTCGGACTGGTTCCGTTTACCGCACCGGTCTGCCTGATCACAGTCGGCGTACTGATCCTGGCTTCTTGGATTTTCGGATGTTTTAAGGTACGCGTCCATGCGCCGGAAATCGACTTCCTGATGATGGAAGAAGTGTTGTTTTTCGCCTTTTTCCTTCTCTGGACCTACCTTGCGGGCTTTCACCCGGAGGCACACGGAACCGAAAAATTCATGGATTATGGTTTTATGAAGGCCATGATGCGCAGCACCGCCGTTCCGGCAGAGGATCTCTGGTACAGCGGAAGCGGTATTAACTACTATTACGGCGGCCAGTTCTATGCCGTATTTCTGACGAAGATTACCTTCACGGATGTAAAGCAGACGTACCATCTGACGCGTACGATGGTGGCATCGTTTGCGTTTGTTCTGCCGTTTTCGATCACCTACCATCTGGCAGAGTCGCGTGCGTGCCACCGCATCCGGAAAGAGGGCGGCAATAAAAGCCAGATTGCACCGGTGCTTGGCGGTCTTCTTTCGGGAGGCGCCGTTTCCCTTGCCGGAAATATGCACTATGTGATTTACGGCTGCATCCGACAGTGGCTGGGACTGAACGAATCGGCTTACTGGTTCCCGAGTTCGACCCGCTATATCGGGTATGACCCGCTTGTGGAAAATGACCGCACGATTCATGAGTTTCCATCGTATTCCTTTGTGCTCGGCGACCTGCATGCCCATGTGGTGAATGTCATGTTCGTCCTGCTGGTGCTGGGCCTTTTATATTCCTACGTGAAAAATACCTGCCGTGATCCGGAAAAAGAGTGGAAATGGTCGTTAAAAGACGTTCTGCTTCAGCCGCAGATCATCGCGGCGGGCTTTCTGATCGGTGTGTTCCACTGGTCCAACTACTGGGATTTTGTTATCTATTTCGTCGTGATTGCAGGTTTTGCGCTGTACGGTGCGCTGTACCGGTATCATGCGCGGGCGAAAGAGACGATCGGAACGGTTCTCCTGCAGGCTGCAGAAGTTTTTGCAATTGGAACGATTGTCGCCCTTCCGTTTACAATGAAGTTTGAGACGATGGTTTCCGGTGTCGGCATTGCCAAGCACCATTCGATGCTGTATCAGCTGGCGATTCTCTGGGGCCTTCCGACGGTGCTCGTTGTGCTGTTTATCGCAGCCGTTCTGCTAGCATGGCGGAAAAACTGTCATCTTCCGGGCATGGAGAGGCAGGGACAGATTGTACTTGCCGATGGAAAGACGCAGGAAGAGGTGGAAGAGCAGGCCGTTGCCCTGATTCTGGGAGAGAAAAAACCGGAGCCGGGCGAAAAAGAAACGGCGGAAAAGCCAAAAAAAGTTTCTGCCTTCTGTAATTTCTGGAGAGAGATTGCGGTGAGCGATATGGTGATCGGTATTTTAGGCCTCTGTGCCATCGGCCTTATCATCATTCCGGAGCTCGTCTATGTGCGCGATATCTACGAAGAATCGTATGCGCGCTCCAACACGATGTTCAAGCTGACGTATCAGGCATTTATCCTGTTCGGTATCTGCATGAGCTACATCATCACGCGGTTCCTGCTCTGGAAAAAAGAGCGGATTCTGCAGGTGTTCGGCGGAATCGGGCTGGTACTGCTTTTATGGACCTTCGGCTATTTTGGAACGAGCGTGTACTCCTGGTTCGGAAATGTTTTCGATCTGTCCGAGTACCGCGGACTCGATGCGACAGCGTATCTGGAAAATGTCTTTTCCGAGGACGCAGGTGCCATCCGCTGGCTGGATGAAACAATAGAAGGACAGCCGGTTGTGCTTGAGGCGAACGGCGACAGCTACAGCGATTACGAGCGCGTTTCCGCAATGACCGGTCTTCCGACCGTGCTTGGATGGTATGTCCATGAATGGCTCTGGAGAGGGGATCCCGCAGACTTAAATGTCCGCGCCGAGGATGTGAAACAGATGTACACCTCGACCGATACGAATGAAGTGCTGCGCCTGCTGGAGCAGTATCATGTGACCTGCATTTTTGTGGGAAGCAAAGAAAAGGAGAAATACGGCGATGCGCTGAACGAATCGCTGCTGCAGTCCATCGGAGATATCGTTTACCAGGATACTGCGTCCGGTACGTATATTCTTCAGGTGCAGGATACATAAAGAACAAAAACAGGAGAAAAGAACCGCCGGGTGCGGCATCTTTTCTCCTGTTTTTCATATAATACAGAGAATGCAGAAGAAAGTGCGAAGGGCAGACCATGCGGAGATTCCGAAAAGTGCGGCACGTTCCTCTGCCGCTTCTGGCTGTGATAATGGCGGCTATTCTGTTTGCAGAGCTGGCACGGTGTGAAAGAGAAGGCGCGAAAGAGACAGCGGCGGAAGCAGAAAAAAGTGTGCCCCGCCGTGCGGCGCTGACATTTGATGACGGGCCGAATGCGTGCTATACGCCGGAGGTGCTTGAAATTTTAAAAGAAAATGAAATTCCGGCAACGTTTTTTCTGCAGGGGCAGTGTCTTGCCGGAAACGAAGAAATCGTCCGCCGGATGCATGCGGAAGGCCATCTGATCGGAAATCATACATTTCATCATGTTCAGCTTACGAAAGTATCAGAAGAGGAAGCGAGGGAGGAGGTCGTGAAAACAAGCAATGCAATCTACGAGATCACAGGGGAATATCCCGTCTATATCCGTCCGCCGTTCGGGGAATGGAGAGAGGGGCTGGACCTTGCAGTGACGATGATCCCGGTACTCTGGGATGTGGATTCCCGCGACTGGGAGAGCCAGAACACCGCGTCGATCTGCAGCGAGGTGCTTCCGAATGTGAAGGATGGCAGCATTATTCTCATGCATGACGGCTACCGCGCGACGGTGGAAGCGCTGCGGCGGATCGTAAAAGAATTAAAAGAAGAGGGATACACGTTTGTGACGGTGCGTGAGCTGATTGAAGAATAGCTTCCGCGGATTCCATCGAACATAGTTGCGGAGAATCCGAGATTAAGGGGTTGAGGATACCCGCCAAAATGTGATAAGATAAATGGCAGAAAGAAAAATGGGGTGAAAAATACATGGATTTGTTTGATTATATGAAAGAAACCACAATGGAAAAAGAGTCCCCCCTCGCATCGCGCATGCGCCCGACAACGCTGGACGAGGTGGTTGGACAGGAGCACATCATCGGCCCTGGAAAGCTGTTGTACCGTGCGATCAAGGCGGATAAACTCGGCTCCGTCATTTTCTACGGCCCTCCGGGAACGGGAAAAACGACGCTTGCCCGCGTCATCGCCAACACGACAAGCGCAGAGTTTACCCAGCTGAATGCCACGACAGCCGGCAAAAAGGATATGGAAGAAGTCGTAAAAGAAGCGCAGCAGCGGATCGGCATGTACGGCAAAAAGACGATTCTTTTTGTCGACGAGATCCACCGCTTCAACAAGGGGCAACAGGATTATCTGCTTCCGTTTGTGGAGGACGGCACACTCGTTCTGATTGGCGCGACGACGGAAAACCCGTATTTCGAGGTCAACGGGGCGCTGATTTCGCGTTCCATTATCTTTGAATTAAAGCCGCTCGAAAAAGAGGACATCGAAAAACTGCTGGAGCGCGCGGTGACGGACCCGGTAAAGGGGCTCGGGACGTACAACGTTGTGCTCGATGCGGATGCAAAAGAGTTCCTCGCCGACATCGCAGGCGGTGACGCGAGAGCGGCCTTAAATGCAATCGAGCTGGGCGTCCTCTCGACGGAACGTCAGGCGGACGGAAAAATCCATATCGATCTCGAAACGGCATCGGAGTGCATCCAGAAGCGCGTCGTGCGGTACGACAAGACGGGCGATCAGCATTACGATACGATCTCTGCATTTATCAAGAGCATGCGCGGTTCTGACCCGGATGCGGCGGTCTTTTATCTGGCCAAAATGCTGTATGCCGGGGAGGATATCAAGTTTATCGCCCGCCGCATCATGATCTGCGCGGCGGAGGATGTCGGCCTTGCCGATCCGAATGCCTTAAATGTAGCAGTTTCCGCGTCCCTTGCCGTGGAACGCGTCGGCATGCCGGAGGCGCAGATTATTCTGGCGGAGGCAGCCACGTATGTTGCCTGTGCACCAAAGAGTAATTCTTCGTACGAGGCAGTCTTTGCGGCGATGAAGACGGTCGGAAGTGTGCGGACGTCGGTTCCGCCGCATCTACAGGACGCCCATTACAAAGGTTCTGCCAAACTCGGCCACGGTGAAGGCTATCAGTATGCACATGATTACCCGAATCACTACGTCGAGCAGCAGTATCTGCCGGACGAGATCTTAGGAAGCCGTTTCCTTCATCTTGGAACGAACGGCTATGAACAGAAGATCCGGGAAAACTTCAAAAAAATTGGAAAAGACATCGAATAAAAGGGGAAGAAACCATGACAGACTGGCTTGGAAAGCCGTATTATTCGCTGGATGCCTATCTGAAAAAGACGTTCGGGGAAAAAGTGTACAAGCTCTCGCTCGACGGCGGGATGACGTGTCCAAACCGGGACGGCACCTGCGGTGACCGGGGCTGCATTTTCTGCAGTGCGGGCGGCTCCGGTGATTTTGCCGGGGACAGAAACAAATCCATCCCGGAACAGATCCGGGAGCAGAAATCCCTCCTGCAGCAAAAGCGGCCGGTGCATAAGTTCATCGCTTATTTCCAGGCGTATACGAACACGTACGCGCCGGTGGAATATCTGGAAACAATTTTCCGGGAGGCAATTTCGGACGAGGAGGTCGTGGTCCTTTCGATCGGAACGAGACCGGACTGCTTAGGGGAAGAGGTTCTTTCTCTGTTAGAAGAGCTGAACCAGATCAAACCGGTCTGGGTGGAGCTGGGACTGCAGACGATGCATGAAAAAACGGCACAGTATATCCGAAGGGGCTATCCGCTTTCCTGTTTTGAACAGGCAGTAAACGAGCTGCAAAGGCGGGGGATTCCCGTGATTGTCCACACGATCCTCGGTCTGCCGGGGGAGGGACAGGAAGAAGTCTTTGCAACAATGGATTACCTGAATGGACTTTCCATTTCCGGCATCAAGCTTCAGCTGCTTCATGTGCTGAAAAACACGGATCTTGCGGCGGACTACGCGGCCGGAAAATTTGAGGTGCTGGAGCAGGATGCGTATCTTACCCTTGTCATCGACTGCCTGCGGCGCCTCCGTCCCGATCTTGTGATCCACCGTGTGACGGGAGACGGCCCCGGGGATCTTCTGATTGCACCAACATGGAGCCAGGCAAAACGCACCGTCTTAAATGAGCTGCATCATCGCATGAAAGAAGAACATGCGTATCAGGGACAGCTTCTGGACGAAGAAAAAGGAGGAAACACACCGTGATTGAATCATCCTTTACGTTATACAAACTGATTATTCTCTACATGCTGCAGAATGTGAATTTTCCGCTGTCAAATACACAGATTTCGGATTTTATCCTGGAAAAAGAGTACACGAACTATTTTCATCTCCAGGAGGCGTTAAGCGAGCTGCAGGATACAAAGCTGATCGAGATCGAGAAGGTGCGCAACACCTCGTACTACCACATGACTGAGGAGGGCAGCAAGACGCTTTCCTTCTTCGAAAACGAGATCTCTCCGGAAATCCGGGAGGAAATCGACCGCTATATGAAGGAACACTCCTATGAACTGCGGAAAAAAGCGTCCGTTGTGGCCGATTACTACAAGACCGCGGGAGATGACTACGAGGTCCGCTGTCAGGCAAGAGAGCGGAAGACGACTATTTTTGAGATTGTCGTGACGGTTCCGTCCGAGGAGGCGGCCAAAAAGATCTGCAGCAACTGGGAAAACCGGAGTCAGAAGATTTATGCTTCGATTATGAATGAACTGTCAAGATAACGATTGACAGGAATGGTGGCATATAATAGAATAAATTAGTATGTCTAAAAAGCATAAACATGGAAAACATAGTAAATAAGATTTTATATTCCAAAGGAGATAAAACTGTGCCTGATTATACAAAAGAAATTGAAAGACGGCGTACCTTTGCCATCATTTCCCACCCGGATGCCGGTAAAACCACACTGACTGAGAAATTCCTGCTGTACGGAGGAGCGATCAATCTCGCCGGTTCCGTAAAAGGAAAAGCGACTGCGCGCCATGCCGTATCCGACTGGATGGAGATCGAGAAAGAGCGTGGTATTTCCGTTACCTCTTCCGTTCTGCAGTTCAATTACGACGGCTACTGCATCAACATTCTGGATACCCCGGGACACCAGGACTTCTCGGAGGATACGTACCGTACCCTGATGGCAGCCGATTCCGCCGTCATGGTTATCGATGCATCGAAGGGTGTCGAGGCACAGACCAGAAAGCTGTTTAAAGTCTGTGTCATGCGCCACATCCCGATCTTTACCTTCATCAACAAGATGGACCGCGATGCGAACGATACCTTCGAGCTGCTCGACGAGATCGAAAAAGAGCTCGGCATTGCAACCTGCCCGATCAACTGGCCGATCGGTTCTGGAAAGAAATTCCGCGGTGTTTACGACCGTGACAAAAAGAAAGTCCTTACCTTCTCCGATACAATGAAGGGAACAAAGGAAGGTATCGAGGAAGAAATCGATATCAACGATCCGCATCTTCTCGATGTGGTCGATGAGGACCAGAAAGAACAGCTCATGGATGAGATCGAGTTGCTCGACGGCGCAAGTGCAGAGTTTGACCAGGAGCTTGTCAGCAAGGGAGAGCTTTCCCCGGTATTCTTCGGATCTGCGCTCACCAACTTTGGTGTGGAGACTTTCCTGCAGCACTTCCTCACGATGACGATGCCGCCGCTTCCGCGTACGGCAGACTGCGGCGTGATCGATCCGGTCAAAGAGGATTTCTCTGCGTTTGTCTTTAAAATCCAGGCAAACATGAACAAAGCACACCGTGACCGTATCGCATTCATGCGCATCTGCTCCGGCAAATTCGACGCCGGAATGGAAGTCTTCCATGTGCAGGGAGGAAAGAAAATGCGTCTTTCCCAGCCGCAGCAGATGATGGCGAGTGACCGTCATATTGTTGATGAAGCATACGCCGGCGATATCATCGGTGTATTTGACCCGGGCATCTTCTCCATCGGAGATACGATCTGTATGCCGGGCAAAAAATTCGCATACGAGGGAATTCCGACCTTCGCGCCGGAGCATTTTGCAAGAGTGCGCCAGCTCGATACGATGAAGAGAAAACAGTTCGTCAAGGGAATTTCCCAGATTGCACAGGAAGGTGCGATCCAGATTTTCCAGGAGTACAAAGGCGGCATGGAGGAGATCATCGTCGGCGTTGTCGGCGTCCTGCAGTTTGACGTTTTAAAATACCGTCTGGAGAATGAGTACAACGTGGATATCCGTCTGGAGAACCTGCCGTATGAGCACATCCGCTGGATCGCAAACAAAGAGGAGATCAACCTGGACCGTATTCAGGGTACATCCGATATGAAGAAGGTCATGGACCTCAAGGGAAATCCGCTGCTTCTCTTTGTCAATCCGTGGAGTGTCGGCATGGTACAGGATCGAAACAAAGACCTTGTGCTGACCGAATTCAGCAAAAACTAAGAACAAAAGAGCGGGATGCCGCTTAAAAAGGAGAAGGAATGAACTTATTCGATATTCTGGGCCCTGTGATGGTCGGTCCGTCGAGTTCGCACACAGCGGGGGCAGTGCGGATTGGATGGATGACGCAGAAACTTCTCGGGGAACAGCCGGTGGAAGCAAAAATACTGATGTACGGTTCCTTTGCCGCAACGGGAAAGGGCCATGGAACGGACCGCGGTCTCGTCGCGGGTCTTCTCGGCATGCGGCCAGATGACGAGCGGATTCCGGACAGCTTTGAAATTGCCCGGAAGATGGGTCTTTCCTATTCATTCGGCATCGCCAATCTGACGAGTGCCCATCCGAACAGCGTCGTTCTGGAAGTAAAGGGAAAGAGCGGCCGGACGCTCGAGGTGCAGGCGTGCTCTCTTGGCGGCGGCCGTATCATGATCAACCGCCTCGACGGGCTGGATGTCAACTGCAGCTGCGAGATTCCGACCCTGATCGTCCACAATCTGGACCAGCCGGGCCACGTAGCCGAGGTTACGTCGATGCTGGCACATAAGTCAGTCAACATTGCGAATATGTCCCTCTACCGCGACAAGAGAGGCGGATCGGCCGTCATGGTCGTGGAAATGGATCAGCCGCTTCCCAAAGAGTCGCTGGAATGGCTGGAGCATCTTGAGGGCATTGTAAAGGTAACATACATCAACGTAACGGAAGGAGAAGAGGACGATGTCTTATAATTCACTGGAAGAAATTGTCCGAGAGTGCCAGGAAAAAGACCTGCCGTTTGATGAAGTCATCCTTCTGGACGATATGAATGAGAGAAATGTAAGCCGCGAAGAGTCCATTGAGACGATGCGCGGCATGTGGGAAGCCATGAAAGGCGCTGAACGGAATTACGACGGTTCGCTGCAGTCGAGAAGCGGTCTTGTGGGCGGCGCCGGAAAGACGATGCGCGCGTATGTCGAGAGCGGGAACACGCTCTGCGGACCGTTTGTCGGAAAAGTTATGGCATCTGCACTTGCGATGGGTGAGTCAAACGCCTGCATGAAGCGGATCGTTGCAGCACCGACCGCAGGAGCGTGCGGTGTGCTTCCGGCTGTGCTCGTGAATTACCAGAAAGAGAAGGGGACAGCGGATGAGCAGATCGTGCGTGCGCTCTACACGGCAGCCGGTATCGGCCAGGTCGTTGCGGCGCGGGCCTACATTGCGGGCGCTTCCGGCGGCTGCCAGGCCGAAATCGGAACAGCAAGCGCGATGGCGGCAGGCGCACTGACCGCACTTGGCGGCGGCACTCCGTCCCAGATCACGCATGCGGCAGCGATGGCATTAAAGAACCTGCTCGGTCTCGTGTGTGACCCGGTCGGCGGTCTTGTCGAGGTCCCGTGCGTCAAGCGGAATGTGATCGGTTCCGTGAATGCACTTTCTGCGGCGGACATGGCACTTGCGGGAATCATAAGCCGCATTCCGCCGGATCAGGTGATCGATGCGATGCGGGAAGTCGGCGACCAGATGCATCCGAGTCTGCGCGAAACCGGCCAGGGCGGCCTTGCCAACACGCCGGCAGCACGCGAGTGGTGCGCGGCACAGGAAGAAGAATAAAAAAAACTTTTATTTTCGGAAAACTTTTGGTATAATAAAGGAAAGTCAGCCAAGGAGGAGGTTCTTTAAGATGGCAGAGGCAAAAATTCAGAAAAGAAACACTTATACGATATATGATGACGAAGGAATCGGAACCGTGCAGATTGCAGACGAGGTGGTAGCTATTATCGCAGGACTTGCGGCAACGGAAGTGGACGGGGTAGCCTCCATGGCCGGAAATATTACCAACGAATTAGTCAGCAAGCTTGGCATGAAAAATCTTTCCAAGGGTGTCAAAGTTGATGTACTCGACGGCGTTGTCTGCGTGGATCTTGCCCTCAATCTCAAATATGGATACGAGATTCCGGCAACCTGCAAAAACGTACAGGAAAAAGTAAAAACAGCGATCGAGAATATGACAGGCCTGGAAGTTTCCGATGTCAATGTAGCCATTGCAGGCGTGAATATGGAACAGACGAAATAAAAAACAACGAACCGCGAGGGAATAAGGCGACCCCTTACAACCCCGCGGTTCTTGTTAACTATTCAGAGCCAGATGAAATGGAAGAAAAATAGTTAATTAACTATACAGGAAGGAATTAAAACAGACAATGAACAGAAGCAAACTTCGCGAAAATATTTTTAAACTTCTCTATACCGCAGAGTTCCAGGAGAAAGAGGAGATGCCGCAGCAGATGTCTCTTTACTTTACGTACTCTGACGACAACGACGAGGATGAAGAAGTAACCGTAAGCGAAAAAGATCAGACTTATATGGAAGAGAAATACCATCATGTGACCGAGCACATCCCGGAAATCGACGAGATGCTGAACCGTACTTCCGAGGGCTGGAAAACGACCCGTATGGGAAAAGTAGACCTGGCGATCCTGCGTCTTGCCGTTTACGAGATGAAATTCGACGAGGACGTTCCGGTCGGTGTAGCCATCAACGAGGCCGTTGAGCTGGCAAAACGCTTCGGCAGAGACCAGTCTCCGTCCTTTATCAACGGTATTCTTGGAAAACTGGCAAGAGAAGAAGATGAGAAATAAAAATCAGAATGTTTACACCGTAGGCCAGGTCAATTCATACATCAAAAACATCTTTGACCAGGACTATATGCTCCGCCGGATTTACGTCAGCGGAGAAGTAAGCAACTGTAAATACCATCCGTCCGGCCACATCTATTTTTCCTTAAAAGATGCGGAAGGAACCATTTCCTGTGTCATGTTCGCCGGTTCGCGGCGCGGCCTTGCCTTCCCGATGCGGGACGGCGATAACGTGATTGTCGGCGGCAGCATCAGCGTCTATGAGCGGGACGGAAAGTATCAGATCTATGCAAAAGAGATCACAAAAGAGGGCGCCGGCCTTTTATACGAAAAGTATCTGGCCCTAAAAGCAGAACTGGAAGAGATGGGCATGTTTGCCCCGGAGTACAAACAGCCGATTCCTGCGTATGTAAAGAAAATCGGCGTTGTCACAGCACCGACGGGAGCTGCTGTGCAGGATATTAAAAACATTGCACTCCGCCGGAATCCCTTTGTCCAGATCATCCTCTACCCGGCCCTTGTGCAGGGAGAGGGAGCGGCGGACAGCATCGTGGAGGGCATCCGTCGTCTGGACGCACTGAATCTGGATGTGCTGATCGTGGGCCGCGGAGGCGGTTCGATCGAGGATCTTTGGGCGTTCAATGAGGAAAAAGTAGCGCGTGCCGTTTTTTCCTGCCATACCCCGGTGATCTCCGCCGTCGGCCATGAGACCGACACAACGATCATTGATTTCGTGGCAGATCTGCGCGCCCCGACCCCGTCCGCAGCGGCGGAGCTGGCGGTCGCTGATGTCCGCGCGGTACTCAACACACTGGAAAATTATAAAAGCCGCATGAACCATGCGATGGCAAACCAGACGCAGAGAGCGAGAAGCCGCCTTCTGCAGTACGAGACAAAGTGGAAGTATCTCGGACCGGAAAATAAGATCCGTGACCAGAGAGCACGCCACGCCGAGCTGGAGCGTCGGTATACAGATGCGATGGAAGAAAAGCTCAAAGAAGCGCGCCACCGCCTTGCCCTTTACATTCAGGCGATGAAGGGTCTGTCCCCGCTGGACAAGCTGAACCAGGGCTATTCCTACGTGGAAAAAGAAGGAAAAGCCATCACTTCGGTGCAGGATGTCAAAGAAGGTGATCTGCTCGAAATCTGTGTATCAGACGGAAAGATCACAGCGCGCGCAGAGAAGACATCGGCCGTATCCTGGATGGAACAATCGTGAAAAAGCAGAGAATCGAGAAAACATGGGAAATATGGAAGCAGAAGAGAGAAAAGAAGAAGGAACCCCTTCCGGTGAGACACTGGAAGCAGCATTTGGAAAACTGGATCAGATGCTCGAAACGCTGGAGAGCAGCGATGTCAGCCTGGAAGACTCCTTTCGTTTATACAAGGAGGGAATGGAGCTTTTGAACGAATGCAGTCAGAAAATTGACCACGTCGAGAAAAAAATGCTCCAGATGAATGAGGATGGAACATTCAGAGAATTTTAAAGCGGTACTCGAAGAAAAAACGCGGGAAGCGGAAAGTATCATTGCCGCTTACCTGCCGAAAGAGGAAGGCTTTGCAAAGGAACTGGCAAAAGCCATGAATTACAGTATGACAGCGGGCGGAAAGAGGCTTCGTCCGCTGCTTTTGCAGGAGAGTTTCCGGCTGTTCGGCGGAACCGGGGAGGCTGTAAAACCATTTATGGCAGCCATGGAGATGATTCACACCCATTCCCTGATCCACGATGATCTCCCTGCGATCGACAACGATGATTACCGCCGCGGCAGAAAAACGACCCATGTCGTCTTCGGGGAGGCCGTCGGCGTGCTGGCAGGAGACGCCCTTTTAAACTATGCATACGAGACAGCCTGGAAAGCCTTTCCACTGGAGGAGCACACCGGCCGCGTAGTGCGTGCTTTTGGCATTCTCTGTCAGAAAACCGGAATTTCCGGCATGTTGGGCGGTCAGAGTGTTGACGTGATGAATGAAAAAGCCGGCCATTTCGCCATCGACCGTGAGATGCTGGACTACATTTACGAGAACAAGACTTCGGCGCTTTTAGAGGCTGCCATGATGGCAGGTGCGGCACTTGCAGGAGCAAACGACGATGATCTTGACGCGCTCTGCCGGATTGCCTCCAAAGTCGGAATCGCGTTCCAGATCCGGGACGACATCCTGGATGTCACATCCACGATGGAGGAGCTTGGAAAGCCGGTTTTCAGCGATGAAAAGAATGAAAAAACAACGTATGTGACGCTGTTTGGCACAGACGGGGCGGAGCAGGAGGTAAAACGGCTCACGAAAGAGGCCGTGGACGAACTGAAAAATCTGTCCTGTCCGAGAGATAAAATATTTCTGGAAGAGCTGTTTGAATCTCTGACTTCCAGAAAAAAGTAAGGGATGATTTCATGTTAGAAAAAATACAGAAACCAAACGATATCAAGAAGATTCCGGCGGACCAGCTTCCGGCGCTTGCAGAGGAAATCCGGGAATTTATTATCGAGTCTTTGAGTAAAACCGGCGGCCATCTGGCGTCCAATCTTGGTGTCGTGGAACTGACGATTGCGATGCACCGCGTCTTCGATCTTCCAAAAGACAAGCTGATCTGGGATGTGGGACACCAGTCCTACACGCACAAGATTCTGACCGGGCGGAAAGACGGGTTTGAAACGCTGCGCCGGGAAGGCGGCATCAGCGGATTCCCGAAGCGGAGCGAGAGTGACTGCGATGTATTCGACACCGGCCACAGCTCGACCTCGATTTCCGCAGGCGTCGGCTATGTGCGTGCACGGGAATTGAAAAAAGAAAATTATTCCGTTGTTTCGATCATCGGAGATGGTGCGCTGACCGGCGGCATGGCGTACGAGGCGCTGAACAATGCGGCCAGCCTGAAATCAAATTTTATTATCGTTTTAAATGACAACGAAATGTCGATCACCGAGAATGTCGGCGGTATGTCATCGTACCTGTCCGGCCTTCGGACGGCATCGGCGTACACAGATTTCAAGATGGACGTCACAAAGGCATTGAACCGCATTCCGGGCATCGGACCTGGCATGGTGGATGCGATGCGGAAGACGAAAAGCAGCATCAAACAGATCATCATTCCGGGCATGCTGTTTGAGGATATGGGACTTACGTATTTAGGTCCTGTGGACGGCCACAACATTCCGCAGCTGATCAAGACCTTCCAGGAAGCAAAACGGTTTGAAGGACCGATTCTGGTGCATGTCCTGACACAGAAGGGCCGCGGCTATGAGCCGGCGATGCGTCACCCGGCAAGATTCCACGGTGCGGGTCCGTTCGATGTGAAAACAGGATTGCCGGTTGGAAAATCCAATCCGACGTACACGGATGTCTTTTCCACGGTCATGCGGAAAATGGGAGATCGAAGAAAGGATGTTGCGGCAGTCACGGCGGCGATGATGACCGGTGTCGGACTGAAACGCTTCTCCAACATGTTCCCGGACCGCTGTTTCGATGTGGGAATCGCAGAAGAGCACGCGGTGACATTTGCAGCGGCACTGTCACTCGGCGGCATTACGCCTGTCGTTGCGATTTATTCTTCATTCCTGCAGCGGGCGTACGATCAGATCATGCATGACGTCTGTATGCAGAATCTCCATGTCGTCTTTGCGATTGACCGCGCCGGTCTTGTGGGCTACGACGGGGAGACACACCACGGCATTTTCGACCTTTCCTATCTGGGTTCGATGCCGAATATGACAATTCTTGCACCGAAGAACCTCTGGGAGCTTTCGGATATGATCAAATTTGCGGTCGATTACGACGGCCCGATCGCGGTGCGCTACCCGAGAGGGGAAGCGTATACGGGATTAAAAGAGTTCCGTGCGCCCATCTGCCTCGGAAAATCAGAAGTGATCCATGAGGGAAGCCGTGTTGCACTTCTTGCCGTCGGCAGTATGGTAAAAATGGCAGAAGAAGTGCAGAAACAGTTAAAAGAGCGGATGGATATGGATGCGGCGCTTGTGAATGCGCGGTTCGTCAAACCAATCGATGAAGAACTTCTTCGAAGCTTTGCCGATACGTATGAGCTTGTCGTAACACTCGAGGAAAATGTAAAAGACGGCGGCTTTGGAGAGCGCGTCCTTGCTTTTGCCGAGGAAGAAGACCTTCCGTTCGGCGTGGAGATCATTGCACTGCCGGACCGCTTTATTCCGCACGGAAGTGTATCATACCAGATGAAACAGGTCGGCTTTACGCCGGAAGATATCTGCGGCAGAATTGAGGAATACTACAGAAAACAGGGGCAGGAAGAAAGATGAAAAAACGATTAGATGTATTACTGGTAGAACGGGGCCTTGCCACATCGCGGGAAAAAGCGAAAGCCATGATTATGGCAGGAGAAGTTCTGGTGGACAATGAGCGGGAGGACAAAGCCGGTTCCATGTTCCCGGAAGAAGTGGAGATTGTCTTAAAAGGAAAACCACTGCCGTATGTGAGCCGCGGCGGTTTGAAATTAGAGAAAGCGATGAAAAACTTTGACCTTACCCTGGATGGAAAGGTCTGCATGGATGTCGGAGCATCCACCGGCGGCTTTACCGACTGTATGCTGCAGAACGGCGCCGTCAAGGTATATTCCGTGGATGTCGGTCATGGCCAGCTCGACTGGAAGCTGCGGAACGATCCGCGCGTTGTCTGCATGGAGCGCACGAACATCCGTTACGTCGTGCCGGAGGATATCGAGGAGAGACCGTCCTTCGTATCGATCGACGTATCGTTTATCTCCCTGACCAAGGTGCTGCTTCCGGTCCGGAATCTGATGGAAGAGAACGGCGAAATTGCAGCTCTGATCAAGCCGCAGTTTGAGGCGGGACGCGAAAAAGTCGGCAAAAAAGGTGTTGTCCGTGATCCGGCTGTACACAAAGAAGTCATTGAGATGGTCATTTCCTATGCGAAAAGCATTTCCTTCGGCGTGCGCCATCTGGAATTTTCTCCGATCAAAGGACCGGAGGGAAATATCGAGTATCTCGTTCACCTTGTCCGGCTGCCGGACGGCGTGACAGAGGAAGAGACCAATGTCGATGTAGATGCCGTTGTAAAGAGCGCACACGATACACTGGATAAATAAAAGGGTTAAGGAGCATGATATGGAGCGATTTTACCTGATCACAAACAGAGCAAAAGACCCGGACCTTACCGTGACAGACCAGATCAGGCAATATCTGGAGGAGCGCGGAAAAACGTGTCTTCTCTGCGATAACAGCGAAAAAGGGGAAAAATACCATTATACGGATCCGGCGAAGGTTCCGTCAGATATCGACGGCATTCTGGTGCTCGGTGGTGACGGCACGCTTCTGCAGGCAGCAGGCGATGTGGTGGATTTACAGATTCCACTGCTCGGCATCAATCTGGGAACGCTCGGCTATCTTGCGGAAATCGACCGTGACACGCTTTATCCGGCGCTGGATCATCTGATGGCGGATGAGTATACGATTGAGCACCGCATGATGCTCTGCGGATCGATTTACCGGGACGGAAAGCTGATTGCGGAGGACGCGGCACTCAACGACATTACGATCACCCGTGAGGGAAACCTGCGTGTCGTCCGGTTCGACAATTACGTCAACGGGGAGTTTTTAAATTCCTACAGCGCCGATGGCATCATCATCGCAACGCCGACCGGTTCGACCGGCTACAGCCTCTCCGCGGGCGGCCCGATCATCTCACCGTCGGCAAGCCTGATGCTGATGACGCCGCTTGCCCCGCACACCCTGAATACGAGAAGCATTGTCTTCCCGGCAGAGGATGTGATCGAGGTGGAGCTCGGGCCCTCGAGAGACGGCGGCATTGAGCAGGGCATGGCCTATTTTGACGGCGACACCCGCGTCCCGATGAAAACCGGCGACCGGATCGTGATCAAAAAGGCCAGACGGGATACTCTGATTGTGAAAATCAGCAACATCAGTTTTCTGGAGACATTAAGAAAGAAAATGGCAAACATTTAAGATATAGTTACTGGGGAAGGATGCTTGAAATGAAAATCGCGAGACATGCACAGATTATCAAATTAATTAACCAATATGACATTGAAACACAGGAGGAGCTGGCAAAGAAGCTGGAGGAGAGCGGCTTTGCCGTAACGCAGGCAACAATTTCAAGGGATATCCGTCAGCTTAAGCTCACAAAAGTACCAAAGGAGAATGGCGGAAGCCGTTATGCTGTTTTGCAGAATGCACCGTCTGAGGTGGGAAGCCGCTATGCGCGCGTCCTGAAAGATGCGTTTATTTCTGTTGATCTTGCCAAAAATATTCTGGTCATCAAAACCGTGTCTGGAATGGCGATGGCGGCGGCAGCGGCTTTCGATGAGATGAACTGGAATGAAATTGTCGGCTGCATCGGCGGAGACGATACGATTCTCTGCGTGGCAAGAGACGATGATGCGGCGCTTGTGGCAGCAGAACGACTGAAAAAAATGGTGGACGGCATGGAGGAGACGGGCGAAGAGTTCTAAAGAACGCACGTCTCTGCAAAAAGAGACAAAAAGATGACAGCAGGTGTGACACCGGAGGAAAAGAATGCTCACAAACTTACACGTAAAAAATCTGGCCCTGATCGACGAAGCGGAAGTGGAGTTCGGTCCGGGCCTGAATATACTGACCGGAGAAACCGGAGCCGGAAAATCCATCTTGATCGGTTCGATCAACGCGGCGCTTGGAAAGAAGATATCCCGCGAGATGATCCGGACGGGAGAGACAAGCGCGCTGGTGGAACTGGTCTTTGAAACCGAAAATCCGCATGTGCTGGAGCTGTTAAAAGAGACGGATCTCGAGGCGGAGGAGGGACAGGTGATTATTTCCAGAAAGATCACCGGATCCCGCAGCGTCTGCCGCATCAACGGCGAGGCATGCAATATCTCGCAGGTAAAAGCTCTTGCGTCCCTGCTGCTCGACATCCACGGCCAGCATGAGCACCAGTCGCTGCTCTATCCGGACCGGCAGATCGCGATTCTTGACGCGTTTGCGGGAACCGAGGCGGCCACGGCAAAAGGAGAGGTCCGGGCGCTGTACCAGGAGTGGAAGAATGTCCGAAAGGAGCTCTCGGCGTACGAACTCGACGAGGAGGCAAGAAAGCGGGAGGCAGCATTTCTTACGTTTGAAATCAACGAGATTGATCAGGCAGAGCTAAAAGAGGGCGAGGACGAAGCGTTGGAAACTGCGTACCGGAAAATGGGCCATGCGAAAAAGATCGCGGAATCTCTGCAGACGGTATATGCGATCACCGGCTACGGTGCAGAGAACAGCGCCGGGGAGCAGGTCGGCCGCGCAATCCGGGAGCTGCAGCAGGCCGCGGTGTACGACGATGCACTTTCCGGTCCGTCGCAGACCCTTTCCGATATTGACGGACTGCTGAATGATTTCAACCGCGAAATTTCCGCATATCTTTCCGAACTGACCTTTTCCGAAGAAGAGTATTACGAGACGGAAAAGCGGCTCGATGAGATCAACCGCCTGAAAGCAAAGTATGGAAAGACGATGGAAGAGATCGCCGCATACCGCGAAGAACAGCAGAAAAAACTGGAAAAACTGGAAAACTTTGAGAGCTGCCGCGCCGCACTGCAGGAGCAGTTACAGAAAACGGAGCAGAAACTGGATGCGGCCGCACATAATCTGTCCAAAATCCGCAGAAACTATGCAAAACGGCTCGAAACACAGATTATCGAAGGTCTGCGCGACCTGAATTTCCTGCATGTCGCATTTGAAATTTCATTTGAAAAGACAAAAAGTTACACCGAAAACGGAACCGATGCTGTGGAGTTCTTAATCTCCACAAACCCGGGCGAAGCGATCCGTCCGCTGGCGAAAGTTGTTTCCGGCGGCGAACTGTCGCGAATCATGCTTGCAATCAAGACGATTCTTGCCGACCGCGACGAGACAGAAACCCTGATTTTCGATGAAATTGACACCGGAATCAGCGGAAGGACGGCGCAGAAAGTTTCCGAAAAAATGGCACAGATCGGGCAGCGCCATCAGGTCATCTGCATCACCCATCTGCCGCAGATCGCAGCGATGGCAGATTCTCATTTTGAAATCGAAAAAAACGTCGAAGAAAACGAGACCGTCACATCGATCCATCCATTATCCGAGGAAGATTCTGTCAGAGAACTGGCAAGAATGCTCGGCGGCGCGAAAATTACGGATTCTGTTCTGGCAAATGCCAGCGAGATGAAGGAATTGGCACAGGTACAAAAATCTGCAAGACTCAAATAAAGAGAAGTCCGCATACTAAGAGGGAAATCACGAAACAAAGCGTGGTTTCCCTCTTTTTCGCGGGCGGCGAGTCAAAGTCCGTGCCTGCACGAGAACTTGACGACCGCCGCGAAAACAAAAGAAATGCCGCAGTTCTGCCCTGCGGCGGAAAGGATGGGAATGCAAATGACGAGAAAACAAAAATACCGAAGAGTCCTGCTTGCGCTGGCGGCGCTGTTTCTGATCCTCGCCGTTCTTCTTGGCTACGATGCCATGCGCGAATCCCTGCCGGATACGATGTATGTGGATGAGAACAGCGAAAGCCCGTTTCAGCCGCTCACGAAACATCCACTTCTGACGATTTCGGAAGATACGAAGGAAGCAGAAAAAACCGAATTCGGAGAAACGGGTGAAACGGTTGTAGAATGTTCCGCCGCCGGGATCCCGCTGAAAAAGATCCGTGTGATCCAGGAAGAACGGCCGAAAGTTGCCGTCTGCGGAGCGCCGGTCGGTATCTATATGGAGACCGACGGTGTGATGGTGATCCGTACAGCCGAAATCCGTTCGTCCGACGGAACCGTCAGCCGTCCGTCAGAAAATATTCTGCGGGAAGGCGACTATATCACAAAAGTAAACGGACAGAGCATCCGCAGCAAGCAGGATCTGATTGATGCAGTAAAAGTATCAAACGGTTCCCCGGTGTGTCTTTCCCTGCTTCGGGACGGGGAAACGATCGAAGTGCAGGTGACACCGCAGAAAAGCCAGGACGGCACCTGCCGCCTCGGGGCCTGGGTCCGCGACAATATGCAGGGAATCGGAACACTGACTTTCGTGGAACCGGACGGAACCTTTGCAGCGCTCGGCCATGGAATCAGTGATATCGATACCGGAAAAATGCTCCAATTGAACGGCGGAGAACTGTATCTGACACAGATTCTGTCTGTGATCCCGGGAAAAGCGGGTGTACCGGGTGAACTGCAGGGCGTGATCCATTACGAAGAAAAGAACCGTATCGGGTCAGTGGCGGAGAATACCATCTACGGTATCCACGGCGTTCTGGACAGGGAAAAAAGCAGTGCACTGCCGCTTACCGTGACGGAAATTGCCTACCGGCAGGAGATCGAGACGGGCCCGGCCACCGTGCGGATGTGCGTGGACAATACGGTAGAAGAGTATGAGGCGGAGATTACGGAAATTGATCTTGGAAGCGAGAATACGAACAAAAATTTTGTGCTCGAAATTACCGATCAACGGCTGCTGCAGAAAACCGGCGGCATCGTACAGGGAAATTCCGGCTCGCCGGTGCTCCAGAACGGAAGGCTGATCGGCGCCATTACTCATGTTTTCGTAAACCATCCGGAAAAAGGCTACGGTGTCTTTGCGGAAAACATGCTTGCACGGAACTGAAAAAATATGCGTTAATTTGGTTGAAATTGTTACAAACTCCCGAATTTTTACGGAAAATGTCGATCGAATTTTCAAAAATTTACGGGAAATATATTGAAAAGGCGAAAAAATAAAATTATAATGTCTGTGTGATTGGAAAAAGTTCAGAAGAAAACGGATGCAGTGAAATTCCGGAAAGACTATGAGTTTTTGCAAAGGAGAGCTTTATGGAAAAGATCAACATTGCCATCGCGGATGATAACGAACGCATGCAGGAAATGCTTGGGAACGTCATAAAACAGGATGACACGCTTGAACTGATCGGGCAGACCGGAAACGGAAATGATATCTACAGTATCATCCGCGACAAAGAACCGGACGTCGTACTGCTTGACATTTTCATGCCGAAGATGGATGGTCTGACTGTAATGGAGAAAGTCAATGAGGATAAAAATCTGAAAAAAAGACCTGCCTTTATCGTTGTCTCCGCCGTAGGAGAGGAGAGGATCACCGAAGATGCGTTCCGGCTCGGTGCTTACTATTACGTCTTAAAACCGTTCGACAACGAAACTCTTCTGAACCGGATCAAAGCAACAAAAGGAATGACAGCAGTAAGAAGATACCATCCAAGAAATTTTACAAACCCTGGAAAAGAGCCGATCTGTCCACCGGAAAACAGTCTGGAAATCGATGTGACAAATATGATCCACGAGATCGGCGTTCCTGCCCATATCAAAGGATACCAGTACCTGCGCGATGCGATTCTGCTTTCCGTAGAGGACACGGAAATGCTCAATTCCATTACCAAGATTCTCTATCCGACCATCGCGAAACGCCACCAGACAACGTCAAGTCGTGTCGAGCGTGCCATCCGCCATGCGATTGAAGTGGCCTGGAGCCGCGGCAAAATGGACACAATCGACGAGCTGTTCGGCTATACCGTGAACAACCGCAAGGGTAAACCGACAAATTCTGAATTTATTGCATTAATTGCAGATAAAATACGTCTTGAACTGAAAAATCAGTAAAAAGTAACAAAAAAATCCGAACAAACGGAGAAATTACAGAAGTTTAGACTTTTTTTTCTGGACAAAGTACGGTATAATACAGACAGGACGTTGATTATCCTTTCGCGTTTCATAGGATCGTGACAAAAAGGAAGGAATTACAGAAAAACAAAGATGCGATAATCAGCATGAAATTACAGGAGGATTCTTTTCATGAAAAATATTTTGTTCGTGGCTTCAGAGTGTGTACCGTTCATCAAAACAGGCGGTCTGGCGGATGTGGTAGGTTCTCTGCCGAAATACTTCCCGAAAGAGTATTTTGATGTGCGCGTGGTGATTCCAAAATACGCAGGAATCAAAGAACAGTTTAGAAATCAGATGCAGTATGTGACAAACTTCTACATGGATCTGAACTGGAGACAGCAATATGTCGGCATTTTCGAGATGGAATATGAAGGCATCAAATTCTACTTTATCGACAACGAGGAGCATTTCGGAGGAAGCACTCCATATGCGGGCATGCCGTGGGATCTGGAAAAATTTGCTTACTTCAGCAAAGCAGCGCTTTCTATTTTACCGACCATCGGCTTCCGCCCGGACCTCATCCACTGCCACGACTGGCAGACCGGTCTCGTTCCGGTTTACCTGCACGAGCGTTTCCAGGCAGATGAATTCTATCGGGGAATCAAAACCGTCATGACGATCCACAACCTGAAATTCCAGGGCATCTGGGACCGCAAGACGATTCAGAGCATTACCGGCCTTTCCGACTACTACTTCACACCGGATAAGCTGGAGTTCAAACACGATGCCAGCTACTTGAAGGGCGGTCTGGTTTACGCAGATGCGATCACCACCGTCAGCAATACATACGCGCAGGAGATTCAGACCCCGTTCTATGGCGAAGGACTCGACGGTCTGATGTGTGCAAGAGCAAACGATCTGCGCGGTATTGTAAACGGACTCGACTACAATGAGTGGAACCCGGAGACAGACGCTCAGATTGCAAAGAATTTCAATGCAAAGAACTTCCGTAAAGAGAAAGTGAAAAATAAACTGGCACTGCAGGAGGAGTTAGGACTCGAGGTCAATCCGAAGACGATGATGATCGGTATCGTATCCCGTCTGACCGATCAGAAGGGCTTCGACCTCATCAGCTATATGATGGATGAGATGTGCCAGGATGCCGTACAGTTTGTGATCCTTGGAACCGGCGAGGAGCGCTACGAGAACATGTTCCGCCACTTCGCATGGAAATACGACAAGAAGGTTTCGGCAAACATCTACTATTCCGATGCAATGTCACACAAGATCTATGCATCCTGCGATGCCTTCTTGATGCCGTCCCTGTTTGAGCCATGCGGACTCTCCCAGCTCATGAGCCTCCGCTACGGAACCCTTCCGATCGTCCGCGAGACCGGCGGCCTCAAAGACACCGTAGAGCCGTACAATGAGTACGAGGGAACAGGAACTGGATTCAGCTTCACAAACTACAATGCGCATGAGATGATGGGTACCGTGCGGTACGCAGAGCGCATCTATTACGACAAAAAACGCGAGTGGAACAAGATGATCGACCGCGCAATGGCACAGGATTTCTCCTGGGCGAATTCCGCAAAACAGTACGAGGAAATGTACAACTGGCTGATCGGATAAGCTGGTCTGCATTCTGAAAAATAAGAAAAAAATCCCGAAATGGCAGAAGAGGAAAGAAAAGCCGTTTCGGGATTTTTTTGCAGTATTTTTGGGTTGCGGCAGGAGAGTGGAATATGCTACACTTGTGCATAAGGATATATTCGAAGCAGCTCCGGTGCAGAGGATTTGGGGACTGAAAAAAGACACAAGAAAAACAGTTGACAACAAAGCAGATTTGTAATAGTATGTATACAGAAGCGAACGAACGTTCGCGTAGTAAGGAGAATATTCAGTATGGGAAATAATAACGAAGATAAACTGCGTGCACTCGATGCCGCACTTGGACAGATTGAAAAACAGTACGGAAAAGGAGCTGTCATGAAGCTCGGAGATTCCGCAGCAAACATGAACGTGGAAACCATCCCGACCGGCTCTTTAAGCCTGGATATCGCACTCGGTCTTGGCGGTGTGCCGAAGGGAAGAATCATCGAGGTATATGGACCGGAGTCTTCCGGTAAAACAACCGTAGCGCTCCACATGGTAGCCGAAGTACAGAAACGCGGCGGAATCGCCGGCTTCATCGATGCAGAGCATGCGCTCGATCCGGCCTATGCCAAAAACATCGGTGTTGATATTGAAAACCTCTATATCTCACAGCCGGACAACGGCGAACAGGCACTTGAGATCACCGAGACGATGGTTCGTTCCGGTGCGGTAGACATCATCATCGTGGACTCTGTTGCAGCCCTCGTTCCAAAAGCCGAGATCGACGGCGACATGGGAGATTCCCACGTCGGACTGCAGGCGCGTCTGATGTCTCAGGCACTCCGGAAACTGACTGCAGCGATCAGCAAATCCAATTGTATTGTTATCTTTATTAACCAGCTGCGTGAAAAAGTCGGTGTCATGTTCGGAAATCCGGAGACCACAACCGGCGGCCGTGCACTGAAATTCTATTCTTCCATCCGTCTCGATGTCAGAAGAATCGAAGCCTTAAAGCAGGGCGGAGAGATGGTCGGAAACCGTACCAGAATCAAAGTCGTGAAAAACAAAGTAGCTCCGCCGTTCCGCGAGGCAGAATTTGATATCATGTTCGGAAAAGGAATCTCCAAAGAAGGAGACGTTCTGGATCTGGCAGCTTCCGTCGGCATCGTACAGAAGAGCGGCGCATGGTTCGCATACGGCGGCGACAAGATCGGCCAGGGACGCGAAAATGCGAAAGCATACCTGCGCGAGCATCCGGAAATCATGGATGAGATCGAGCACAAAGTGCGCGTGGCTTACGGCCTGATCAAGGAAGAAGCGCCGGAAGGCACAGAAGAAACAGCAGCAGTTCCGGAAACCGAAGGAGACGACGAATAAATGTTTGTGACAGAGATTCGTCCTCTGAATAAAAAGAAATCACGGATCCTCTTCGATGACGGAGAGGATCTGGTTCTTTATAACGGGGAAATCCGCGCTTCCCGCATCAAAGAGCAGGAGGAGCTTCCCGATGAGGTTTACGAAAAGCTGGCAGGGGAAGTGCTGACTAAAAGGGCCAAACACCGCGCGATGTATCTGCTGCTCGGACAGATGCGGACGAAAAAAGAGCTGGAAGGTAAGTTACGAAAAGACGGCTATCCCGAGAGAGCCATTGAAGAGGCTGTCTCGTACGTGGAGAGCTTTCACTATATCGACGACCGCGCATACGTGGAGCAGTATCTTGCGGGCAGCGGTGCGAAAAAAGGGAAAAAGGCAGTCCTCTATGCGCTGGCACAGAAAGGCGTGGACCGGGAACTGGTGGAATCCGTCCTGGAAGAGCAGGAGGATGCCCGCGATGAGTATGAACTTGCAAAAAGTGCCGCCTTCGCAAAGCTCGGCACGCCGCACCGGCTGGATGAAAAAGAGTACCGCCGTGCCGCCGGTTTTCTGATGCGGAAGGGATTCGGCAGTTCCGAAATCCGTCGGGCACTGGAAGAATACCAAGATTCCGCTGGCGAAGAATTCTAAATATTCCCGGCGATTCCGCCACATGCCGCGAAATTATGTGCAATAAATTACATGAATATTTTTAAAACATTGACAAATTTGTGAAAACAGTATAAAATTGTAGTGTTGTAAATGTGCAATGAAAACTAAATAAGGAGGTGCTCCGGTAATGGGTACAGGTATTACAATTCTGCTGGTATTCATTGCTGTAGTAGTCACGCTGCTTATTGCGGTTCCTGTTACCAGGAAAATTGCTGTGGACAATAAAATCAAGCAGGATGCTGAGAAAATTGGCACAGCGGAAGAAAAGGCGAGAAACATCATAGATGAAGCACTGAAAACTGCCGAAACTAAGAAACGGGAAGCCCTGCTGGAGGCGAAGGAGGAGTCTCTTCGTACGAAGAATGAAGTAGAAAAAGAGACCCGAGAGCGCAGAGCGGAACTGCAGAAATATGAGAAGCGCGTTTTATCGAAAGAAGAATCTGTAGATAAAAAAGCGGACGTATTGGAGCGTCGTGAAAACGAAATTGCAGCAAAAGAGGCAAGCGTCAGAAAGAAAGAAAAGGAAGTAGACGGTCTACACGAAAAAGGAGTACAGGAACTGGAAAGAATTTCCGGTTTTACCTCCGAGGAAGCAAAAGAGTATCTGTTAAAATCTGTGGAAGACGAAGTAAAAATCGACACAGCAAAGCTCTACAAAGAGCTGGAGAGCAGAGCAAAAGAGGAAGCAGGCCGTAAGGCAAAAGAGTATGTGGTAACAGCTATTCAGAAATGTGCTGTCGATCACGTATCCGAGAGTACCATCTCCGTGGTACAGCTTCCGAGCGATGAAATGAAAGGCCGCATCATCGGCCGTGAAGGACGAAACATCCGTACACTCGAAACCATGACAGGCGTTGACCTGATCATCGACGATACACCGGAAGCAGTCGTTCTTTCCTCATTCGATCCGATCCGCCGTGAGGTGGCAAGAATTGCTCTGGAAAAACTGATCGTAGACGGAAGAATCCATCCGGCCCGCATCGAAGAGATGGTAGAAAAGGCCCGCAAAGAAGTAGAACAGAATATTCGCGAGGAAGGCGAGGCAGCCGCACTGGAAGTCGGTGTACACGGACTTCATCCGGAGCTGATCCGTCTCCTTGGAAGAATGAAATTCCGTTCCAGCTACGGACAGAATGCATTAAAGCATTCGATCGAGGTAGCACAGCTTTCCGGTCTCCTCGCAGGAGAGGTAGGATGCGATGTCCGCATGGCAAAACGTGCCGGACTGCTTCATGATATCGGTAAATCCATCGACCATGAGGTAGAAGGATCTCACATTCAGATCGGTGCAGATCTCTGCAAAAAGTACAAAGAATCTCAGATTGTGATCAACACAGTAGAATCACATCACGGGGATGTAGAGCCCCAGTCTCTGATTGCATGTATCGTTCAGGCAGCGGATGCAATTTCCGCAGCAAGACCGGGTGCAAGAAGAGAAACACTCGAAACATATACCAACAGATTAAAACAGTTGGAAGACATCACGAATTCGTTCAAGGGTGTCGAAAAATCTTTTGCTATTCAGGCTGGTAGAGAAGTCCGCATCATGGTTGTTCCTGAGCAGGTATCCGATTCTGAAATGGTACTGCTCGCAAGGGATATCTCGAAACAGATCGAAGCTGAACTGGAATACCCGGGACAGATCAAGGTCAATGTTATCCGCGAGAGCCGTGTAACGGATTACGCGAAATAAAAGACTTTCTACGAAACAATTTAATAACGAAATCAAAAAGAGGCTGTGGACATGAGCAATCATGTTCCACAGCCTTTTCGGTGTGTATAAGAACAGTAAGTTTCAAAAGAATTTATACGTGCCGTATCCGGTTCGAGCGCATTTTCTGAGGTGTAGAGCCATACAGCTTTTTGAAGGTCCGCATAAAAATTTTGTAATTCGACAGCCCGTTTTTCTCCATCAGTACCGTGATCGTTTCGTCGGAATTCTGTAAATCTTCGTACAGGTGCATCGTGCGCACATCGTTCAGATATTCGAGAAAGGTCTGTCCGGTATACTTTTTAAAGAGCCGGCAGAAATACTCCTTCGAGAGCGCCAGGGAATCCGCGGCTGTTTCGAGGCTTAACGGTTCCGGGTAATGCACTTTCACCCAGTTCATAACGTGTGTTACGCGCTGCAGATCGCGCTGTGAACCCGTGAGGGATGCCGAAGGGATCTGGTGGGAATACGACCGGCAGAGATGGTACAGAAATTCGTACAGTCGTGAGGTAAAGAGAAGCTGGTATGAATCGGAAGGATTCTGCCGGATCTCGTTCATCTCCGAGAGCAGTGCGCGGAGCGGAGCCGGCTGTTCCGAGCAGGGAATGATCGTGTCGAAACGCATCGTATCAAAGTCCGGCAGATATTGGCGCATCTGGCTTGCGGAAATCTGCAGCAGAAGATATGTACAGGTGTTGGAGCGCGTCATATGGAGGTCGCCGGAGTTGATGATAATCAGATCACCCTCGTTTAACTGATACTCCGTTGCCTGGACAATCGCGGAAAACTGTCCTCTGATCAGATAGAGAATTTCCACATATTCATGCCAGTGCGCGGGAAAAACAAAAGTGAGTGCATCCAACTGTTCAAAACGGACATGCAGCAGGTCGGTTTCGTGTATTGTTTCGTAAAAGCAGGATTCCATAAGTACCTCCAGGATGTGATAGAAATATACGTCAATTATAATCAAAAAAGATAAGAATATTGTACCAGAAATTGGGCGAAATATCAATATCAACCAGAGAAAGGACAAGAAAGGAACTAGAAGTTACACGAAAAAGGGAAGATAATGGAGACATTAGCACGAAACAAAGTTTGGGAGGAACAAAGACATGAAAGCAAAGGTAAGAACCTTTAACGGAACTACATCTCCGGAAGTAACCCAGCGTGAAACAGATCACCGCAAACTTGCCCGCGAGGCAGCAGCAGAGGGATTCGTTCTTCTGGAAAACAAAGATCATTTCCTGCCGCTGGCAAAGGGCAGCAAGGTAGGTCTTTACGGAGCAGGTGCAATCCGCACCATCAAAGGAGGCACCGGTTCCGGCGATGTCAATGAGCGTGACAGCGTTAATATTTTCCAGGGCATGAAAAATGCAGGCTACGACGTAACAAGCAGTGAATGGCTGGAGGATTACGATAAACTCTACGTACAGGCAAGACTGGACTGGAAAAATGAGATTTTCACAAAATTGAACGGAGACGACACAAAATTCTTTGATGCTTACTCTGCAACCCCGTTCTTTATGCCATCCGGAAACCCAATCGATGAAGAGAAAGCAGCAGCCGACGGTGCAGACACCGCATTCTTCGTTCTGGCACGTATCGCAGGAGAGAACAAAGACCGTTTTGATACGGAGGGTGACTACTTCATCTCCAAAGAAGAGAAAGCTATTCTGGCACAGGTTTCCAGATGCTATAAAAACGTTGTTCTTGTTATCAACACCGGCGGCCTGATGGATCTGGCATTCGTAGAAGAATTTGACAATATCCGCTCTATTTTACAGTACGTACAGGCAGGCCAGGAAGGCGGAAATGCATTTGCTGATGTTGTAAGCGGCGATGTAACCCCATCCGGAAAAATGACAGATACCTGGGCAAAAGATTACTATGATTATCCGGGTGCAGAGGTTTACAGCTACAAGAGCGGCGACCTCATGAAAGAAAAATACGAAGAGGGTATCTTCGTTGGATACCGTTACTTCGATACCTTTGAAGTACCAGTCCGTTACTCCTTCGGTTACGGTATGTCCTACACCGATTTCGAGATCAGGACCGATGACATCAAAGTAAGCGGCCGCGGTATGATGAATCCGAAAGTAAGCGTGACTGTTACCGTCACCAACACCGGCGATACTTATGCAGGAAAAGAAGTTGTACAGATCTACGCTTCCTGCCCGCAGGGCAGACTGGTGAAAGAGTTCCGCCGTCTGGCAGGCTTTGGAAAGACAAAACTGCTGGCTCAGAAGGAATCCCAGACCATGACCATCACCTTCCCGCTGTATCAGCTGACTTCCTATGAGGAGGAAAGCGCATCCTGGATTCTGGAGCCGGGCATGTATGGTATCTGGATTGGAAATGATCTGAATACATCTGTTCTCTCCGGCGCGCTGGAGCTGGACGAGAAAGCAGTCATGACAGCGTGTGAAAATATCTGCCCGCTGAAAGAGGAATTGAATGAGATTGTTCCTGATGCAGAAAAAGTTCAGGCAAGAGAGGCTGCATGGCAGAAGGAAGTAAAAGAAAAGAGAATGAGCGTGATCGAGCTCAAAGCATCTGAGATCCCAACTGAGAAAGTAGATTACCAGCCGGTACCGGAAGAGCTTCCTGGAAAAGCAGGAAAGATTGTGGAATCCCTTTCTGTGGATCAGCTGGCACTCCTTGCAACCGGTGATCCGGGAAGAGCACAGGGCAACGCGCTTGGCTCCGCAGGAATTTCTGTTCCGGGAGCAGCAGCAGAGACATCCCCGTGTGCTTCGGAGGAGCCGTGGAATGTAACCACCATTGCTCTGGTGGACGGACCTGCAGGTCTTCGTCTGAAGAGAGAATACCAGGTAGACAACGGAGAGATCGTAGCGAGCGATTTCCTGGCGGCCCTGGAAGGCGGATTCTTCAGCAAACCGCAGGAAAAACGCGGAACAACCTATTATCAGTTCTGTACCGCAATCCCGGTCGGAACACTTCTGGCACAGAGCTGGGATGTAGAACTGATCAAGAGAGTCGGCGAAATGATCGGCCATGAGATGGAACTGTTCAACGTAACACTGTGGCTGGCACCTGGTATGAACATCCACAGAAATCCGCTCTGCGGAAGAAACTTTGAATACTATTCCGAGGATCCGCTGCTTGCCGGTATGATGGCGGCTGCCATGACACTCGGTGTACAGAAGGTACCGGGCTGCGGAACCACGATCAAACACTTCGCATGCAACAATCAGGAGGATAACCGTATGGGCTCCGATTCCATCCTGTCCGAGCGTGCACTGCGTGAGATTTACCTGAAAGGCTTCGAGATTGCAGTCAAAGATGCACAGCCGATGTCCATTATGACATCTTATAATCTGATCAACGGCGTACACGCTGCAAACTGCTACGATACCTGCACGAAAGCAGCGAGAGATGAGTGGGGATTTGCAGGTGCCATTATGACCGACTGGACAACCACCAACGTACAGATCCAGGGCGAGTGTACCGCAGCGGGCTGCATGAGAGCCGGAAATGACATGGTAATGCCGGGTCTGCCGGAGGATCACGAGAACATCAAAAAAGAACTTGCAGATGGAACTCTGACGATGGCAGAACTGAAACGCTGCATCTATAACACGGTAAATATCGTACTGCAGTCCAATATGTACGAGGGCGCAGTCAGCTACCTTGATCAGTTCGATGATCTGGATACCTATCTTGTCGTGAAATAAAAGAAGTGAAAAATATCTTATGGGGATATACAAAAAGCAGGGTTTGAAATGAACGGACATTTCGGTGCGTGAGACATTGGGGGACCCTGAAAAGAGGAAAGAAGTGCCATTCGCAGATGGGGGTTTGCGGAGCAGGCACTTCTTTTACGTATATTGTCTATGAACCGTGAATACATTGACAGTAAGGCAGAAAATAAGGAGGCGCAAAAAGCAAATGAGAGAACGGGATGAGAATGCATATATTCGTTTTTTTGCCCTCTGGTTTGCGGCCGGTATGACCCTCGGTGTACTGCTGCTGCTTACGGCATCCCACACGGGAATGAAGGAGGGAAATAGCGTCCGCCTCTTTCAGGCGGAGGCGTTTTTTGGAAGAAAAATTTCCGCAAAGGCCTGCTTTTCCTATCTTCTAAAGGTACGGTTGGCACCGGCATTTGCGGGACTTCTCTTTGGATTGACGGCAATCGGTGCGTATTTTGCCACTGCTGCCGTTTGGGCATATGGTTTTCTGTGTGGCGTCTTTCTCTCGGCTGCCTATCTGCAGAACGGAATGGCAGGTCTTTTATTCTTTTTTCTGGCTCTTTTTCCGCAGATTTTCCTCTACCTTGCCGCGTTATTTCTGATGGCTGCTGCGTGCAGCCGGATGGCAGAGACGAATCACCTTGCCGGCGGCATACAGAAAAAGGAATATTTTTGCTTTGGCGTGCGCTACTTCTTTGCACTGATCCTGCTTCTGTGGGGTATTCTGCTTGAGAGTTATGTCAATCCGTGGTTTCTTGCGAAAATCCTGTAAAAACGGTCGGAAAAGGGAATTGCATTTTTGAAAAAACGTGTATATAATTAAAAGCATTGTTACCCTTTATCGGGCAGTGAGAGGGAGAAAAAAGCAAAAAGGAAAAAAGCTATGCAGGAAACGATACAGTCATTTACGGACTATCTACAGACGGAAAAGAAAGCGTCAAAAAATACAGAAGTCTCCTATCAGCGCGATCTTCGAAAGCTGGCAGTTTTTTTGAAGGAGCACGGAATAGAAAAACCGGAGCAGATGAATGCAACGGTTTTAAATTCTTATTTATTATATCTGGAGCGGGAACACTTCTCCCCGGCAACGATCTCGCGCAGCATTGCGGCGATTCATATGTTTTGCCAATATGCATGTCAGGAGGGAAAAATGGTATCCGACCCGTCAAAAGCATTGCAGCCACCGAGGGTTGAACGGAAAATGCCGGAGATCCTTTCCATCGCAGAGGTCGATCTGCTGCTTCGCCAGCCCAAAACCGACACGCCAAAGGGTATCCGCGATAAAGCAATGCTGGAAATGCTGTATGCGACCGGTATCCGTGTCAGTGAGTTGATCCATTTGAAAACACAGGATGTCAATCTTATGATGGGCTATATCACCTGCCGCGATGAAAAGGAGCGGATCGTTCCGTTCGGCGGACCGGCGAAAAAGGCGTTGGAGCAGTATCTGGGCAGTGCGCGCGCAGTCCTGATGCATGGACGGGAGGACAATGTACTGTTTGTCAACTGTTCCGGAGGTCCGATGAGCCGCCAGGGATTCTGGAAAATCCTGAAATCCTATGCGAAATCCGCAGGCATTACGGCGGATATTACGCCGCATACCCTGCGTCATTCGTTTGCAACCCATCTGCTGCAAAACGGTGCGGACTTAAAGAGTGTCCAGGAGATGATGGGACACGCCGATATTTCGACGACGCAGATGTATCTCCACCTTGGTGTGAATAAAATCAGGGACGTGTACCAGAAGACACATCCGAGAAAGTAAAGGTGGAACAGAAAAGTAAAACGATAGAAAAACCTCCGCCGCAGACTGGTGAAAAACTGCAGCGAAGGTTTTTGATGTTTTTAGGGTGTTGAGAAAATTTAGCACTCCTCAGCGATATCATAAATCAGGCGTTCGGTCTGATCCCAGCCAAGGCACGGGTCAGTGATGGATTTACCATAGACATGATTTCCGCATCCGATTTTCTGATTGCCAGGCTCCAGATAGCTTTCGATCATAACACCTTTTACGAGACCTTCGATATCCTTGTTGCATCGTCTTGTGTGCAGAACGTCTTTGACGATACGGATCTGCTGCTCGTATTTCTTTCCGGAGTTGGAATGGTTGGCATCGATGATGGTAGCCGGGTTTACGAGATGTGTTTCGTTGTATTTCTCCAGCAGAAGCTGAATGTCCTCGTAGTGATAGTTCGGCACGGAGTTGCCGTGCTTGTTGGTCGCACCGCGGAGAATGGTGTGCGCCAGCGGATTTCCGCTTGTCTTTACCTCCCAGGTACGGTAAATAAAGGAGTGGGAGCCCTGTGCGGCAATGACGGAGTTGATCATAACAGAAAGATCACCGCTGGTCGGGTTTTTCATGCCGGCCGGAATGTCGATGCCGGAAACAGTCAGACGGTGCTCCTGGTTTTCTACGGAACGTGCGCCGACCGCAACATAGGAGAGAATATCGGACAGATAGCTCCAGTTGGACGGATACAGCATTTCGTCTGCGGAAGTCAGATCAGTCTCTTCTACTACACGCATATGCATTTTACGCATGGCGATCAGGCCGTGCAGCAGGTCCGGCTTTCCTTCCGGGTCCGGCTGATGAACGATACCTTTGTAGCCTTCACCTGTGGTACGCGGTTTGTTGGTATAGACACGTGGGATGATGATCAGTTTGTCGGATACTTTGTCGGCAACCTTTGCCAGACGGTGATTGTACTCCAGAACAGCGTCTTCGTTGTCTGCGGAGCAAGGTCCTACGATAACAAGAAATTTATCGGAATCCCCGGTAAAGACTTTTGCGATTTCAGCGTCACGCTGTTTTTTGATTTCGGTTGCGCGGGCGCTTAAGGGATATTGTTCCCGGATCTCTGTTGGGGTGGGAAGTTTTCTTACAAATTCAAGGCTCATTTTCGTTCTCCTTTATCTTAGATGCACTTCTTTTCTAGCTGCGGACAGAGGAGCGTTCTTGTGTGCCCCGTCGCAAACTATCTATAAATTATAATACATAACGCGAAGATTGTCGATATTTTTTCGGTGAAAATTCTGTTTCTCTTAAAAAAGATAGAAAAAAGGTATCAATGAACAGCAAATCCGTTTGCAGATTCCCGATGCAGGAACAAAAGTGCCATTGTCATAATGGTAAGTTCACTTGCAAGAATACCATAGAGATAGCCACGGATGCCGAAAACCGGGACGAGAAAAAGAATTGCAAGAATACGAATTACATCTCCGGCAAGGTTCTGGAAAAAAACGAGAGAAGTTTTTCCAAGGCCGTTTAAAATGCTTCCAAGTGTCGTTTCCAGATAGAGAAAAGGACTTAAAAATGAAAGGATACGCAGAAAAACGCCGACTTCTTCGTTTTGAAAAAGGAAACGTCCAAGCCACGGACCGAAAAAGAAAAAGGCAAAAACAGCGGAAGTGCCAAGCAGCACACAGAAAGAAATTGTATAACGGATCGTGTCTGATATTTGCTCCGGCGTACCGTCGGCCTGCTGTTTTGCTACGCCGGGCAGAAGCATGACGGACACCGCGTGGGTGATGGCAGATGGAAAAAAGATCATCGGAAGTGCCATACCGGTGAGAATGCCATACTGCGAGAGCGCTGCTTTCCGGGAAAGACCGGAGGTGACCAGACAGCCGGGGAGCAGAGCACTTTCAATGCTGTGGAGGATATTCAGAAGAATACGGTTCAGCGTAAGCGGAAGATTCAAAACGGCAAGCTCTCGGAAGGTATCGTACCAGAGGGTCTTTTCTTTGAAAAAAACAGAAATCGGGCGGTGTTTCTGAGGGGACCTGCTGTGCGAGACGGACAGGCAGGCCATCAGAAAGAGACACGAAAAGAGTTCGCCGGCGGCAGTACCGAATGCAGCGACAGCGGCAGAGGGGAGGCTTGTGGAAAGACAGAAAAGCCAGGCAAGGTAGGAAGCGCCCATGCGCACGAACTGTTCCAAAAGCTGGCAAAAAGAAGGCAGTGCCGTCTGATTCTGGCCAAGATACCATGCCGAGAGACAGTTGTGGATCCCGGAGGGGAGAATGCCGAGTGATAAAATCCGGAGGAGCAGAATCGTCCGCGGCTCAAAAAGAAGCCGTGTTCCGATAAAATCCGCGCTGAAAAAGAGAAAGATGGAGGCGGAGAAGGAAAGTATCACTACAATGCCGCATCCGGCCGCCAGACAGATTTTTGCCCGTCTGGAATCCTTTTTGGCAAGGTACGATGCGACAAAGCGCGAGAGCACCGTCTGCATGCCGCCTGCGCCAAGGGAGAGCATCAGTGCGTAGAGTGGTGTGGCGAGCTGGTAGATACCAAAGGCTTCCGCACCGATCCGGCGCGACAGGAATATTCTATAGAGAAATCCAAGAATTCTGCAGATGATCCCGGACGCGGTCAGGATCAGTGTGCCAAGAAGAAGCGTGTTCTTTCTTGTGATTTTCAGCATGGGATAGACTCCTTTCACGGCATTGCGCAGATAGTCTAAAATATGCGAAAAAACTCCTTGACAGAACCCCGTGATAGGTGCTATTCTGAGTGAGAAATAAATCCGATTAAAACTGTCGGAATTGAAAAACGACAGCACAGGAAAAAGGAGAACCAGGAATGAAATTATCGACCAAAGGAAGATATGGTCTGCGTGCCATGATCGATCTGGCGAGTCACGAAGAAGAGGGTGCAGTGTCCATTGCCAGCATTTCAGAACGCCAGAATATCTCAGAGAGCTATCTGGAGCAGCTGGTGCGTCCGCTTCGAAAAGCCGGATTCATTGAGAGTGTGCGGGGGGCAGGCGGTGGATATGTACTTGCAAAACCGGCAGATTCCATTTCGGTAGGAGATGTTCTCCGTGTGCTGGAGGGCGGACTCGAGGCAGTCACGTGCTCGGTCAATGAAGGCCTGGGCGGCTGCGATGCGGCCGATTTCTGCGTCACGCGTTTTGTGTGGCAGAGGATCAATGAGGGAATTACGAACGCTGTGGATTCCATCAGCCTCGGAGAGCTGGTTCAGCAGAGCCGGCAATTAGAGAAAAACAGAAACAGCGATAGAAATGACAAGGAGTGAACAACAATGATTTATCTGGACAATGCGGCAACAACAAAAACAGCCCCGGAAGTTGTCGAGGCTATGCTTCCTTATTTCAGCGAATACTACGGAAATCCATCCAGTATTTATGCCATTGCGGGAAAAAGCAAAGAAGCTATTACGAAGGGAAGAGAACAGATCGCAAACGTGCTCGGCGCAAAACCGGAGGAAATTTATTTTACAGCCGGCGGCAGCGAGTCCGATAACTGGGCGTTAAAAGCTACCTTTGAAGCATATAAAAATAAAGGAAACCACATCATCACCACAAAAATCGAGCATCATGCGATTCTTCATACCTGTGAGTATCTGGAAAAAGAGCGCGGTGCGAAAATCACCTATATCGGCGTCGATGAGAACGGCGTTGTCAATCTGGATGAACTCGAAGCAGCCATCACACCTGAGACCATTCTGATTTCCGTTATGGCGGCAAACAACGAAATCGGAACGATTCAGCCGATCAAGGAAATCGGAAGAATTGCAAAAGAACACAATATTTTATTCCACACAGATGCCGTACAGGCATTTGGCCAGATCCCGATCAATGTGGATGAGTGTAATATTGATATGCTCAGTTCCAGCGGTCATAAGATTAACGGACCGAAAGGAATCGGCTTCCTTTACATCCGAAAGGGTGTGAAAATCCGCTCCTTCGTACACGGCGGTGCGCAGGAAAGAAAACGCCGTGCCGGAACAGAAAATGTACCGGGCATCGTAGGATATGGAGTTGCGGCAGAGCGTGCGGCAAGAACTATGGCGGAGCGTACCGCAAAAGAAATCGAAGTACGTGATTATCTGATCAACCGTATTTTAACCGAGATTCCGAACTGCCGTCTGAACGGCGATCCGGTAAAACGTCTGCCGAACAACTGCAACATCAGCTTTGAATTCATCGAGGGAGAGTCCCTTCTGATCATGCTGGATATGAAAGGTATTTGCGCATCCAGCGGTTCTGCATGTACTTCCGGATCCCTGGATCCGTCCCATGTACTGCTGGCCATCGGACTGCCGCACGAGAAAGCACACGGTTCCTTACGTCTGACTTTAAGTGAGGAGATCACAAAAGAGGACGTTGATTTTGTTGTAGAGCAGATTAAAGCGATCGTAGACCGTCTGCGCAGCATGTCCCCGCTGTATGAGGATTACATCAAAAAACAGCAGGGTAAATAAGTTTAAAAAAATAAGACAGTCCATCCAGAAAGCCGGTACAGAAAAATTCAGGTAAAAGCTGTGCCGGAGGAGGACTGCTTTGAAATAGTTCAGGAGGAAGAATAACAATGTACAGTGAAAAAGTAATGGATCATTTCCAGCATCCGAGAAATGTAGGAGAAATTGAGAACGCAAGCGGTGTAGGTACCGTTGGAAATGCAAAATGCGGCGATATCATGAGAATGTATCTTGACATCGACGATAACGGCATCATTCAGGACTGCAAATTCAAAACCTTCGGCTGCGGCGCCGCAGTTGCAACCAGCAGTATGGCAACCGAGCTGGTAAAAGGAAAAACCATCCAGGAAGCTCTGGAAGTAACCAACAAAGCTGTTATGGAAGCACTCGACGGACTTCCGCCGGTCAAAGTTCACTGTTCTCTGCTTGCAGAAGAAGCAATTCACGCTGCACTCTGGGATTACGCAGAGAAACACCACATCAAGATCGAAGGTCTTGCAAAACCGAAGTCTGATATCAGCGAGGGCGAGGAAGAGGAAGAATACTAAGTATGGGAAAAAAGAAAGTAGTCGTTGGAATGTCCGGCGGCGTAGATTCCTCGGTGGCAGCGTATCTCCTGAAAAAAGCAGGATACGATGTCATCGGGGTGACCATGCAGATCTGGCAGGATGAGGCCGAGACAGTCCAGGAGGAAAACGGGGGCTGTTGCGGCCTCTCTGCTGTTGATGATGCAAGGCGCGTGGCACAGGTGCTGGACATTCCGTATTATGTCATGAACTTCAAAAAAGAGTTCCGTGAGAACGTCATGGACTATTTCACGAACGAATATCTCTGCGGCAGAACACCGAACCCGTGTATCGCCTGCAACCGCTATGTGAAATGGGAAGCGTTGCTTCAGCGCAGTCTTTCCATTGGAGCGGACTACATTGCGACCGGACATTATGCAAGAATCGAACAGCTTGCCAATGGACGGTATGCGATTGCAAATTCGGTAACAGCGGCAAAAGACCAGACGTATGCACTGTATAATCTGACCCAGGAGCAGCTTTCGCATACGCTGATGCCGGTCGGAGACTACACAAAAGATCAGATTCGTGAGATTGCAGCAAAAATCGGTCTTCCGGTAGCAAAAAAGAAGGATTCCCAGGAAATCTGCTTCGTGCCGGATCAGGATTACGCTTCCTTTATCCAGAACGAGACAGGAATCGTGGCACCGAAAGGCAATTTCGTGAATACAAAGGGTGAAATCCTCGGTACCCATGAGGGGATTACCCATTATACCGTAGGACAGCGCCGCGGACTCGGCCTTCCGATGGGACACCGCGTGTTCGTACTGGAAATCCGTCCGGAGACGAACGAGGTTGTGGTCGGCGAAAATGAAGAGGTTTTCGCAAAAGTAGTAAAAGCAAACAAAGTAAACTATATGGCAATTCCGCCGCTGGAACTTGGAGAAGAGCTCTCCTGCACCGCAAAAATCCGGTACGGGCACAAAGGCTCCCCGTGCGTGATCAAACGGACCGGGGAAGATGAGATTACCTGTACCTTCCCGGACGGCGTGCGTGCTCCGACACCGGGACAGGCTGTTGTCTTCTACGTGGACGGCTGTGTCGGCGGAGGCGGAACGATTACGGAGGCCGAAAGATGAAAATAGCGGACTGTCATATGCACAGTTTCTTTTCAAGTGACAGCGAAGCACCAACAGAAGAGATGGTAAAACGGGCAGTCGAGCTGGGACTTCCGGCAATCTGCCTGACGGATCACTACGATATGGATTACAGTACCGGCGAGTTCCAGCTCGATACACCGGCATATGCGGCAAAAATCCGGGAACTGCAGGAAAAATACCGCGACAGAATCGATATCCGATTCGGCGTGGAACTGGGACTGCAGCTCCACTTAAAAGAACGGATGGAAGAGTATGTAAATGCGTGGCCGTTCGACTATGTGATCGGCTCCATGCATGTCATTGACGGAAAAGACCCCTATTATGAGGATGCTTTCCAGGACTGGACAGCAGAAGAGCTGTACCGGGCGTATTTTCGGGCTACAGCAGAAAATATCCGTTCCTTCCACAATTTCCAGACGCTTGGTCATCTGGATTATGTGGTACGCTACTGCAGAGAAAAGGGAAAAGATTACAGCTACCGCGCATTTGCGGACGAGATCGATACCATTTTAAAAGAGCTGATTCAGTACGATATCGCGCTGGAAATCAACACCGGCGGCTACAAGGCAGGCCTTGGCGTGCCGAATCCGACGCCGGATGTCATCAAAAGATACCGGGAACTGGGCGGCGAAAAGATCACCTTCGGTGCCGATGCCCACAAACCGGAACATATAGCGTTTCATTTCGCGGACGCGGCAGCCATCGCGCAGGAAGCCGGATTCCGGTACTACGTGCGGTTTAAAGAGAAAAAGCCGGAATATCTGCCGATCCAATAGAAAACACGCAGGAAAAGCCGGAAAAAGCCCCAGAAAGGCTGGATTCCGGCTCTTTCTGCAATAGACGGATCTTTCGAAATTTTGCAGAAATACGGATTGGCATCCGGCTTCTTCACAAATTTTAGAAATAATTTCGTATTTTCTTGAAAATAGAACTTGAATTTTCCGACGAAATTAGGTATTATACAGATAAGGTTGATGTTTCTTTAACAAAGTACAGAGACTCAAAATTAAAATTCACTTTTTAGGAGGAATTGAAAATCATGGCAGTAAAAGTAGCAATCAATGGTTTTGGCCGTATCGGACGTCTTGCATTCAGACAGATGTTTGGAGCAGAAGGTTATGAAGTAGTAGCAATCAACGATTTAACATCCCCGAAGATGTTAGCTCATCTGTTAAAATATGACTCTTCTCAGGGAAAATATGCTCTGGCTGATACCGTAACATCCGATGAAGATTCCATCACAGTAGATGGCAAAAACATCAAAATCTATGCTTTCCCGGATGCTAACAACTGCCCATGGGGAGAGCTTGGCGTAGACGTAGTTCTGGAGTGCTCCGGATTCTACACCTCCAAAGCAAAAGCTCAGGCACACATCAATGCAGGCGCTCGTAAAGTAGTTATCTCCGCTCCGGCTGGTAACGACCTTCCGACCATTGTTTACAATGTAAACCATGAGACCCTGACAGCAGACGATAACATCATCTCCGCTGCATCCTGCACCACAAACTGCCTTGCACCTATGGCAAAAGCTCTGAACGAACTGGCTCCGATCAAATCCGGTATCATGGTTACTATCCATGCTTACACTGGAGATCAGATGACTCTGGACGGACCGCAGAGAAAAGGCGATCTGAGAAGATCCCGTGCAGCTGCAGTTAACATCGTTCCAAACAGCACCGGTGCTGCAAAAGCAATCGGCCTTGTTATTCCGGAACTGAACGGCAAACTGATCGGTTCTGCACAGCGTGTTCCAACCCCAACCGGTTCTACCACAATCCTTACAGCAGTTGTAGAAGGAACTGTAACTGTTGACGAGATCAACGCAAAAATGAAAGCATCTGCAACCGAGTCCTTCGGATACAACACAGATGAAATCGTATCCAGCGACATCGTTGGTATGAGATATGGTTCTCTGTTCGATGCAACTCAGACCATGGTTCTTCCGCTGGACAACGGAACAACAGAGGTACAGGTTGTTTCTTGGTATGATAACGAGAACTCCTACACAAGCCAGATGGTTCGTACCATCAAATACTTCAGCGAGTTAGCATAATTTAACAAACTGAACGGCAAAATTTCAGAGCCCAAAGGGTCCGGTCTGTTAAGGACCGGGCCCTTTTTGCGAATGCGGCGGAAAAATACGGCACAAAAACAGCCCTTTTCCGTGTGCAAAAATTATAAACTGCATTTTTAAATAAGGACCGCGATGCCGCAAAAACAAAGAAACGGCGCGGTAGATGCAGTTGGATATATGGAGGGAAACGCCCATGTTAAACAAAAAAACCGTAGATGATATCAACGTAAAAGGAAAAAGAGTCCTTGTAAGATGCGACTTCAATGTTCCGCTGATCGATGGAAAAATCACAGATGAGAACCGTCTGGTAGCTGCTCTTCCGACGATCAAAAAACTGATCGCTGACGGCGGAAAAGTAATTCTCTGCTCTCATCTTGGAAAACCGAAAGGAGAACCAAAACCAGAGCTTTCTCTTGCACCGGTTGCAGTTCGCCTTTCCGAGCTTCTCGGACAGGAAGTTAAATTTGCAGCAGATCCTGAGGTTGTAGGACCGAACGCAAAAGCAGCTGTTGAGGCTATGAAAGACGGAGATGTAATCCTTCTGGAGAACACCCGTTATCGTGCAGAAGAGACCAAAAACGGTGAGGAGTTCAGCAAAGAACTGGCTTCCCTGTGTGACGTATTCGTAAACGATGCATTCGGAACCGCACACCGTGCTCATTGCTCTAATGTTGGTGTTACCAAATATGTTGACACTGCTGTTGTTGGTTATCTGATGGAGAAAGAGATCGCATTCCTTGGAAATGCTGTCAACAATCCGGAGCGTCCGTTTGTTGCCATCCTTGGTGGATCCAAAGTATCCAGCAAGATTTCTGTTATCGACAACCTGATCGATAAAGTTGATGTCCTGATCATCGGCGGTGGTATGGCTTATACCTTCGCAAAAGCAGCAGGCGGAACCGTTGGTGATTCTCTGCTTGAGATGGATTATCTGGATTATGCAAACAAAATGAAAGAAAAAGCAGCAGCAAAAGGCGTGAAACTGCTTCTTCCGGTAGACAACGTTGTTGCAGATGCATTCTCAAACGACGCAAATACACAGGTTGTTCCGGCCGGACAGATTCCGGATGGCTGGGAAGGTCTGGATATCGGACCGGAAACTGCAAAACTGTTCGCTGATGCTGTTAAAACTGCTAAAACCGTTGTATGGAACGGACCGATGGGATGCTTCGAGATGCCGAAATTCGCAGCAGGAACCAAAGCAGTTGCAGCAGCACTGGCGGAAACAGATGCAGTTACGATCATCGGCGGCGGAGATTCCGCAGCAGCTGTAAACCAGCTTGGATATGGCGATAAGATGACTCATATCTCCACTGGCGGCGGCGCTTCCCTGGAATTCCTGGAAGGAAAAGAACTGCCGGGCGTTGCAGCAGCAAACGACAAATAAAACAACGATTCAGAGCGCAAGCGGAATCGAGAGGTGGCTCTGAACCGTTTCAATAAGTAAAACTAAGGAGATCAAACGATCATGGCAAGAAAGAAAATTATCGCCGGAAACTGGAAAATGAACATGACTCCGAGCGAGGCAGTAGAATTAGTCAATACATTAAAACCACTGGTAGCAAATGACGACGTTGACGTTGTTTTCTGCGTACCGGCCATCGATATCATCCCGGTTGTAGAGGCTGCAAAAGGCTCCAACATCCAGATTGGTGCTGAAAATATGTATTTTGAGGAGAAAGGTGCTTTCACAGGCGAAATCTCCCCGGCTATGCTGACAGACGCTGGCGTGAAATACGTTGTACTTGGCCACTCTGAGAGAAGAGAATACTTCGCAGAGACCAGCGAGACCGTAAACAAAAAAATGCTGAAAGCTTTCGAGCACGGCATCACCCCGATCATGTGCTGCGGAGAAACTCTGGAGCAGAGAGAGCAGGGTGTAACGATGGATTTCATCCGTCAGCAGGTAAAGGTTGGATTCCTGAATGTAACAGCAGATCAGGCCAAAACAGCCGTTATCGCTTACGAGCCAATCTGGGCAATCGGAACCGGCAAAACTGCTACAACAGAGCAGGCTGAGGAAGTTTGCAAAGGCATCCGCGAGTGCATCGCTGAAATCTATGATGATGCAACAGCAGCAGCTATCCGTATCCAGTACGGCGGCTCTGTAAACGCAAAAACTGCACCGGAACTGTTCGCACAGGAGAACATCGACGGCGGCCTGGTAGGCGGAGCATCCCTGAAACCGGATTTCGGAGCTATCGTAAACTACAATAAATAATTGATTCTTGTACGAAATCAATAAATAAAACAGGCTAAGACGCCACCAAACACGGTGAAATTTGGCAGAAATGTCAAAGGAAAAGTGCTTGGTGGCGTTTTGCTGTTTTACGACGTGATGGCAATACCGCTCTTTAGGATCTGGCGTAATAGACTTCTGCAATGCTTTTTCGCACTTGCGGACATCTTCCACATGTGATATGATGGGAACGACAAAAAGTGTCGGAAAAACCGCATGATATAGGAAAAAAACGCGGCAAATCAGACGACGCGAAAGAAAGCATAAAGGAGAATATGATTATGGCAAGAGAAATCATTAATACAGAAAAAGCACCGGCAGCAATCGGACCTTATGTACAGGCAGTCGCAGACAACGGCCTTTTATTTATTTCCGGACAGCTTGGCTTTGATGTAGAGCATGACAGCGTGATCCCGGAAACCGTAGAAGAGCAGGCAACCCTCTCTTTAAAGAATCTGGACGCAATCATGACAGCAGCAGGAACTGACCGCACGAAAGTGATGAAAACAACCATTTTCCTGACCGATATGAACGATTTTGCCAAGGTAAATGAAGTATACGGTGCTTTCTTTGGCGAGTCCAAACCGGCTCGTTCCTGTGTAGCAGTTGCTGCTCTTCCAAAAGCGGCAAAAGTAGAAATTGAATGCATCGTATCCCTGAAATAAGAGGGAGAGATGAGTATGGCAGAGGAAAGAGTAATTAAAATCGGAATGCTGGGTCTTGGCACCGTCGGTACCGGTGTGTACAAAGTGCTGAAAAGCCAGCAGGAGGAAATGCTTCCGAAGCTGGGAGCGCGTGTGGAGCTGAAAAAAATTCTCGTGCGCAATGTGGAAAAAGCAGCTGCAAAGGTTGATGATCCGTCGATCATTACCACGAACTTTGAGGACATTGCCAATGACCCGGAGATTGAGATTGTTGTTGAGGTTATGGGTGGAAAACAGCCGGCTATGAATTACATTCTTGCCTGCCTGGATGCAGGAAAGAATGTTGTAACGGCAAACAAAGACCTGGTGGCATCTGAGGGTAAAAAAATCCTTGCGGCAGCAAAGAGAAACGGAAAGGATTTTCTCTACGAGGCATCCGTGGCGGGAGGAATTCCGATTATCCGTCCGGTGAAACAGTGCCTTGCAGCCAATCATATCACAGAGCTGATGGGTATTTTCAACGGTACCACAAATTTTATTCTGACAAAAATGTCGCAGGAAGGCATGGAGTTTGGCGATGCACTCCGTCTGGCGCAGGATATGGGTTATGCGGAAGCAGACCCGACCGCAGATGTGGAAGGTCTTGATGCCGGTCGTAAGGTGGCAATTCTTGCTTCAGCAGCGTTCAATTCCAGAGTGACATTTGAAGATGTTTACACCGAAGGCATTACCAAAATCACGGCGACCGATATCCAGTACGCAAAAGAGATGGGATGCACGATCAAGCTGCTCGGCGTGGCAAAAGATACCCCGGAAGGAATCGAAGCCCGCGTTCATCCGATGCTGATCGACAGCAATCATCCGCTTGCGACTGTCAATGATTCCTACAATGCCGTATTCCTGACAGGCGATGCCGTACAGGATACGATGTTTTACGGACGAGGTGCCGGAGAGCTTCCGACTGCGAGTGCTGTTGTGGGCGATATTTTCGATGTTGTGCGCAATATTTTATGGAACTGCTGCGGCAGAATCGGCTGCACATGCTACCGGGAATGCCCGATCAAGCGTGTCGGCGAAATTAAGTCGAAATATTTTGTACGCATGCAGATTGAAAATCGGTATGGAACGCTGGCATCGGTAGCTTCTGTCTTTGGAAACAACAAGGTTTCGATTGCACAGATGCTTCAGAAACGTGTCAATGGAAAATACGCCGAGATCGTCGTCATTACGGACGAGGTCAAAGAGCGCCATTTTGAGGATGCCATGCAGATTTTAGGCGGAATGTCGATGATCCAGGAGATTTCCTCGACAATCCGGGTATACTAAAAAAATGTAACAATTCAGAGCCATGCGAAATGGAAGAAAAATCGCGAATCATGCTTGCGTGAAGGAGCGCTTTTTCTGGAATTTCATATGGCGAAAAGCAACATCGAGATGCAGCGTAAGCGGAATCGAGACGGGGCTCTGGATTGTTACCCAAAATTTAAGTAAAGAAGGGAATTCACAATGAGTAAAAAACCAACCGTATTAATGATTCTTGACGGATATGGACTGAATGACAAATGCGAGCATAACGCTGTCTGCGAAGCAAAAACTCCGATTATGGACCAGCTGATGAGCCAGTGCCCGTACGTAAAAGGACAGGCCAGCGGACTTGCTGTAGGTCTTCCGGACGGACAGATGGGTAACTCTGAGGTAGGCCATCTGAACATGGGAGCAGGCCGCGTTGTATATCAGGAGCTGACCAGAATCACAAAAGCAATCCAGGACGGCGATTTCTTCGAGAATGAAGAGCTGGTAAAGGCTGTTGAGAATGCAAAAGCAAATAATTCCGCACTGCACCTGTTCGGACTTCTCTCTGACGGCGGTGTTCACAGCCACATCACCCATGTATTCGGACTTCTGGAGCTGGCAAAACGTAAGGGTCTCGAGAAAGTTTATGTACACTGCTTCCTGGATGGCCGTGACACTCCTCCGGCATCAGGAAAATCTTATGTAGAGCAGCTGCAGGCAAAAATGGATGAGATCGGTGTCGGCGAAATCGGCGTAATCTCCGGCCGTTACTATGCAATGGACCGTGATAACCGCTGGGATCGTGTCGAGCTGGCTTACAAAGCATTGACAAAAGGGGAAGGCGTAGAAGGAACTGATGCGGCAGAGGCTGTTCAGGCTTCCTATGATGCTGAAAAAACTGATGAGTTCGTTCTGCCGACCGTTCTGAAAAAAGACGGAAAACCGGTTGCAACGATTCAGGATAAAGATTCTGTGATTTTCTTCAACTTCCGCCCGGACCGTGCAAGAGAGCTGACAAGAGCATTCTGCGCAGATGAGTTCACCGGATTCGAGAGAGAAAAACGTCTGGATCTGACGTATGTATGCTTCACGGAATATGATGAGACAATCCCGAACAAATCCGTTGCATTCAAAAAAGAAGAGATCACCAACACCTTCGGTGAGTATCTGGCAGCACATAACATGACTCAGGCACGTATTGCTGAGACCGAGAAATATGCACATGTAACCTTCTTCTTCAATGGCGGCGTTGAGGAGCCAAATAAAGGTGAGGACAGAATCCTTGTAAAATCCCCGAAGGTTGCTACTTATGACCTGAAACCGGAGATGAGTGCTTACGAAGTATGCGACAAGCTGACGGATGCTATTCGTTCCCAGAAATATGATGTTATCATCATCAACTTTGCAAATCCGGATATGGTTGGCCATACCGGTGTTGAGAGCGCAGCAATCCAGGCAGTTGAGGCTGTTGATGAGTGCGTAGGCAAGGCAGTTGATGCATTAAAAGAGGTTGACGGACAGATGTTCATCTGTGCGGACCACGGAAATGCAGAGCAGCTTGTAGATTACGAGACCGGCGAGCCATACACCGCTCATACCACCAATCCGGTTCCGTTCATTCTGGTTAATGCAGACCCATCCTACACGTTAAGAGAGGGCGGATGCCTGGCAGACATCGCACCGACCCTGATCGAGCTGATGGGAATGGAGCAGCCAAAAGAAATGACAGGAAAATCCCTGCTGATTAAGAAATAAAGAGAAATCGTGAAAATGTCCCTGCTGGATTCGTTTTGAAACGGGTTCGGCAGGGATATTTTGCTATAATAATCTGAAAATAAAAATAATTGCGCAATAAGAGACAGAATAAAAATGGAAAATAGATAAAAAATCAAAATAAAGTATTGACAAACGGTGAGAAAACTGATATAGTAAAGTCAACAAAAGAAAACGGAAGAAAAAAACAGAAAGAGAGGACGGACCACCGAGAACATAACGAATTACCCCATAAATTAAGAAAGCGAAGGTATGGACCCAAGAAAACGTAACGAAGTACCCCAAAGCGAAACAAAAGAACAAAAAAAGAAAGGATTCAGTCCAATGCACAGTTCTAACTTATGAAAGCCATCCGAAAATGGAAAAATCGGATGGCTTTCATATTGCGTTTTTTTATGTTTGAAAAGAATAAGGACTGGAAAAAAGAGGTTTCGACAGAGAGAGTAACATATTTTTCCCATAGCACGGTCATACTGTGAACGCAGAGAAGAAACTTGGTTACTGTTCACTTTGCAGCAAAACAGGAGGGAAAACTATGTTTCGATATTTACCAATTCGAAGCGTGACAGGAAGAGAAATTCTGGATTCGCGCGGAAATCCGACCGTAGAGGTGGAAGTGGCCGTCGGGGAGGGGATTCTCGGGCTGGAAGGCCATATGGGGCGTGCCCAGGTGCCGTCCGGGGCATCGACAGGAAAATTTGAGGCACTGGAAAAAAGAGATCAGGAAGTGCGCTATCTGGGGCAGGGCGTGAGAAAGGCTGTAGAAGCGGTCAATACCGTGCTGGCCGATGCCGTTGTCGGCGAGAATGCGCTCGAGCAGGAGCGGATTGACCATATCCTGTGCCAGGCAGACGGAACCGAAACGAAAGAAAACCTCGGGGCAAACGCCATTCTCGGTGTCTCACTTGCTGTGGCGCGCGCGGCGGCAAATGCGCTTCATCTGCCGCTGTACCAGTACCTGGGCGGGTGCCACACAAGCCGTATGCCCGTGCCGATGATGAATATTTTAAACGGCGGCCGTCATGCCGACAACACCGTCGATCTGCAGGAATTTATGATTATGCCGTGCGGCGCTCCCTCATTCCGTGAGGGTCTTTCCATGTGCGCGGAGATTTACCATACGCTGAAGCAGCTCCTGAAGGAGAAGGGATACTCGACTTCTGTCGGCGATGAGGGCGGCTTTGCGCCGGATTTAAAGGATTCCGATGAAGCACTGCAGCTCATTGTCAATGCGGTCCAGAAAGCCGGCTATGCGCCCGGAAACGACGTGATGATCGCGATCGATGCGGCGGCAAGCGAGCTCTACGAGGAGAGCAGGAACGTCTACTACTTTCCCGGGGAATCCCGTCAGTGCGGAAAGACAGTATTTCGGGATACCGCAGAGATGGTTGCCTACTATGAGGAACTGATCGAAAAATACCCGATCGTATCCATCGAAGACGGGCTGTGCGAGGACGATTTCGAAGGCTGGAAACAGATGACGGAAGCGCTCGGGAACAGAGTACAGCTGGTCGGGGATGATCTGTTTGTGACGAATGTAAGAAGGCTTTCCTGCGGCATTGCACTTGGCACGGCAAATGCGGTTCTGATCAAGGTAAACCAGATCGGAACGCTCTCTGAGGCGCTGGATGCGGTGGAGATGGCGCAGAGAGCAGGGTACCGCGCCGTCATTTCCCACCGGTCCGGAGAGACAGAGGATGATTTTCTGGCAGACCTTGCCGTCGCGACAGGCGCCGGCCAGATCAAAACCGGAGCACCGTGCCGGTCGGAGCGGAATGCGAAATACAATGAGCTTCTCCGCATCGAGGAACGCCTCGGTGAGGAAGCGAAATACCGGAATCCGTTCCCGCAAAAGGGAACCGGCGTAAGAGAATGGTGAAAAACGGCGTAAAATAGGCAAATAACAGTTGAAATCGTTCTTCCGCTATGGTAAAATAATATAAGTTGGCCGTAGGAGGTGTAATTGTGGAAATTTTAAGAACGATTTTGACAGTCATTTATGTCATTGATTGTATTGCTTTAACCGTTGTTGTATTGATGCAGGAAGGAAAACAGCAGGGTCTCGGTGCTATCGCAGGTATCTCAGACACTTACTGGGGAAGAAACAAAAGCCGTTCTGCAGAAGGAACTCTGATCCGTGCAACAAAAATCATGGCAGTTCTGTTTATTATACTGTCGGTTGTATTAAACATGAATTTTTAGCAAAGTAAAGACATCCTTATTCCCACGAGAAGGCGTAAGGGTGTCTTTTTCTACAAAGAGGAGATAATAGATGAAAGATAATAAGAAGAAAAAAGATCGGAGGAAATATCCGCAGGGCAGTGCGGCGTCCCATGCAGGACAGAACAGCGGGAACCATGGCGGTCATGCGGGCCATCCGCGTTCCAGAAGTTCGAAATTGCTGAAAAACCGCAAGACGCTGCTCATGGATCTCGTAAGCTCGAAAAACTATGAGCCGATGCGTCTGAAAGACATTGCCATGCTGCTGCAGGTGCCGAAAGCAAAACGGTCGGAGCTTGCGGAGGTTATGGAAATCCTGGTAAAAGAAGGAAAAATCGATGTGATCTCCGACGGCCGTTACCAGAAGAGCCGCGGTGCATCCACAACGACGGAAAAACGGGAAAAAAGAGACCGCCGCGCCGGCGAGCAGGGCAGAAGAGGACGCGATGACCGATTCCGCAGAAAGAATGGAAAGGACGGCGACACAGAGAAGAAGCCGCGTATCCAGACTGTCGATATCCAGGCAGTCGTGGACGCTTACCAGATCCCGGAGGAGTTCCCGGCACGCGTGATCACACAGGCAGAAAAATGCCCGGAGAAAGTAATTCCAAACGATTACAACGGCCGCCTCGATCTAAAAAGCTGGCAGATGGTGACAATCGACGGCGAGGATGCCAAAGACCTCGATGACGCCGTATCCGTCACAAAAGCGGGCGATACGTGGACGCTTGGCGTTCATATCGCTGATGTCAGCAACTATGTGCAGGAAAATTCCGCCCTCGACCGTGAGGCGTTAAAGCGCGGCACCAGTGTCTATCTGCCGGACCGCGTCATTCCGATGCTGCCGAAGCGTCTGTCAAACGGCATCTGTTCCCTGAATGAAGGACAGGAGCGCCTGGCACTCTCCTGTATTATGACGATCAACGAGAAAGGCCGTGTGATCGGCCATCAGATCGCTGAGACGGTGATCCGCGTGGACCGCCGCATGACCTACACCGCCGTCAATGCAATCCTGACCGAGCCGGAAACACATCCGGAGCTGCTGGAGGAATATCATGAGCTGGTTCCGATGTTCCGCCAGATGCAGGAACTGTCTGCACTGATCCGGAGCTGTCGGAAAGAACGCGGAGCAATTGATTTTGAATTCCCGGAGAGCAAAGTAATTCTTGATGCAGAAGGGACGCCGGTGGAGATCCGCCCGTATCCGTCGAACGTGGCAACACGGATGATCGAGGACTTCATGCTGATGGCGAACGAGACCGTGGCAGAGGAATACTGCACACGCGAAATCCCGTTCTTATACCGGACGCATGACAAGCCGGACGGAGACCGCATGGAGGCAACGCTGACGCTGATCCGTGAACAGGGCATCAAAGTCGAAAAGCGTTCCCATGAGATTACGCCGGGTGAGGTGCAGAAGATTCTCACCAGCATCGAGGGAACCCCGGAAGAGCCGCTGATCAGCCGCCTGCTGCTCCGGTCGATGGCAAGAGCCATTTATACCCCGGAATGCAGCGGCCACTTCGGACTGGCAGCGTCATATTACTGCCATTTTACCTCACCAATCCGCCGTTACCCGGATCTGCAGATCCACCGCATTATCAAGGATGATCTGCGGGGACGTCTCGACAAGGGCGGCAGAATCGGCAAATATTCGTCCATTTTGCAGCATGTGGCGGAGCAGTCGAGTGCGATGGAGCAGCGTGCTGCAGAGGCAGAAAGAGAGGCTGTGAAGCTGAAGAAAGCCGAATATATGCTGGAGCATGTCGGCGAAGAGTACGACGGCGTCATTTCCGGTGTAACCGGCTGGGGCTTCTATGTGGAGCTGCCAAATACCGTTGAGGGACTCGTTCACATCATGACACTGAAAGACGATTATTATAATTTTGATGAAGAAAATTACCGTCTGGTCGGAGAGCAGCACGGAAGAGTATTCCGCCTTGGTGAGCCGGTGCGTGTCCGTGTACGAAACGCCGAGCCTGCCAACCGGACAATCGATTTTACGTATGTAGAAAAAGAAACCGAGACAGAATAAATCCCTGGAGGAAAAAGCTATGGCAAAACAAAAAGGAAATCGAATGATTGCCAACAATAAAAAGGCATATCATGACTATTTTATCGAGGATAAATACGAGGCCGGCATCTCCCTTGCCGGTACCGAGGTAAAATCCCTCCGCATGGGAAAATGCAGCATCAAGGAGTCCTTCATCCGCATTGAGCGTGATGAGGTATTCATCTACGGCATGCACATCAGTCCGTACGAGAAGGGCAACATATTCAATAAAGACCCGCTGCGCATCCGGAAACTGCTGCTGCACGACTATGAGATCCGCAAACTTGAGGCGCAGATCAAGGAAAAAGGCTACACGCTCGTTCCGCTGCAGGTGTATTTTAAAGGCAGCCTCGTAAAAGTCGAGATCGGTCTGGCACGCGGTAAAAAACTGTATGATAAACGGCAGGATATCGCAAAGAAGGATCAGAGACGTGAGGCGGAGAGAGATTTCAAAGTTAAAAATCTGTATTAAAAATCCTTGACAAAAAGTATGGGGAAAGACTATAATACAATATACGGCAGTTGAAAGAGAGTTTTCACTGCACCGGGACGATCTGTTTGCGTCCCCGTATCAAAGAAAAGCGTCTGTAGAGCCAGCACGGGCTTGTACTGGTTTCGACGGGGGTTTTGAAGTTTGGGAAGCCATTCGTGGACTCCGGGACCGCGTCATCAACCTGGAACCTAAATTTAAACGCAGACGATAATTACGTAGCGTACGCTGCCTAAGTGCGGCGTTGTCAGCTGAATAGTTTTCCGCGGCTATTCTCCTGGCATCAAACAGATGCGGAGCACTTCGTTTCCAAAGCTTTGCGGAGATGGAAGATTTTATGAAGCTACCGAAGCGGCAAGCCTGTCATCCGGCGTGCCGACGGGGGAATCCTCAATAGAATGACTGTAATGGGAGATGCCTGAATGAATAGGCTTTCGGACAGGGGTTCGATTCCCCTCAGGTCCATACCTGAAAAACCGCTAAAATCCAGTGTTTTAGCGGTTTTTTTGTACATTTTTGATGGAAAAAACAGGGCAAAAATGCCGCTTTAGACCGTTTCAGACCGTTTAAAACCGCATGAATTTTGGTCAAAAAAGAAAGGAAAAATTCGAAATTTTGTCAAGCTTTATCTTTATTCGCACTGTTAAGAACGTAAAAGAGACCGTTTCAAAGTGCTGCAGGCACATGAAGTAGAGATACTTGATGTGCCTGCTTTTTTGTACAATAGGAAAGTTCGACTTCTGTCGAACTCTTGATAAAAAGAGCCCGCACAAAGGCGGGCATGGCAAACAGACGATAGATTAAAAGAAGTCAATGTAAAAGCCTTCTTCAAATTCATCCTCATCAAGATCGTCATCTTCGGTAAGAAAATAGTGCATATGCACTATTTAAAAACGGTGGCTCCTTATAACAAAGATTTCTGTTCACAATATAAAAAAATATCCAGCAGGTTAACTTTTGAAGCGGTAAAACAAATGCTTAAGGATGTTTTGAGTTGGTAAGGGACTAATAGATTCTGTACTTTTCGCCCTATGATTGAATCTGATCATGCGCGAGAAAAGGAAAATAATAGAATTGACAGACTTGAAAAAATGAATTACGATTTTTAAAAGTACTGCATTGCTTGAATGAGAATTATATGTTAAGGTAACAGATATAAAGAGAACTTTAAGCATTGATTTATTAAAATAAACACGGATAGCGAGGTGTATTTATGACCATAGAAGAAATTCTTGCAGGAGAATCCAAAAACGTAGAATTCAAAGAGAACCTGCCGGAAAAGAGCATCAAATATATGAAGTCTGTGGTTGCCTTTGCAAATGGAACCGGAGTTTATTGGTGGAGAAGTTGACTTGCGTATCAATATCTATCGAGGACAAAACGATACAAATAACGCCAGAATCAACGCCAAGAAAACAAAAAATGGCGTTAATGATATAAAAAATGGCATTGATGGCGTTAAAATATCACGAACGAAGGAACAGGTTCAGATAGAAAAACTGTTACAGGCTATAGAAAAGAACCCATTTGCAACCCAGGCGTATTATGCGGAACAGATCGGTGTGTCCAAAAGAACTGTTTCACGAATATTTGTTTCTTTACAGCAAAATGGTGTGTTGGTACAAAATGGAACAAACAGAAAATCGAATTGGGTAATCATAAAGTAGGAGAAACAGAAGAATGCAAATATTGGTCGATGCAGATGCCTGTCCGGTAATTGAGACGGTTGAGAAAATTGCAAAAGAGCATTGTGTTCCGGTAACACTGTTGTGCGATACCAATCATGATTTGATATTTGATAACGGATTATAGCGAAATAGTCGTGGTTGGTGATGGAGCAGATGCTGTGGATTATGAACTGATCCGTGTCTGTCATAAAGGCGATATTGTCGTATCGCAGGATTATGGTGTGACGGCGATAGCGTTGGGAAGAGGTTCTTATGCGATTCATCATTCTGGTAAATGGTACACGAATAAGAATATCGATTAGATGCTCATGGAGCGTTATTTAAACAACGAAGTGAAAAAATACCCGCATTATCGTGTCAGAAGGACAAAGAAGCGAAAAAAAGGCGGATACTGAGGGATTTGAACAGTCTTTTGAAAAAATGTTAGGGATGATACAGGAGAAAGAAGGAAAAGAGTTTAGAAGATAAAATTATCAGAGAGTGAAATAAAGTGATTTGATAATATTAGGAGATATGCCCGGATGCTATTTTTCAAAAAGGAAAAAGTGTCAGGGCATTTTTGTGTGCAAAACTAATAAAAATAATTCTGAAAATATAGTAAAAATAAGCATATTGTCAAATGAAACGGAGGGTATATAATAAAATATAGAAATATAAGCGGTGAGAAAAATTGAAAGGAAAAGTGCCTATGAAAAAACTCGGAAAATATGGTAAAAAGGTATCCTGCGTGGTAATTGGAATGCTATGTGCAGCAGCGATTGGCGCCTGTGGAAGCACACAAAGTGGGTCCCAAGATGAAAAAGATGTGAGAAATGATATTTCTGTCTATGAAGAGGGAGCTGATTTGGAAGGAACGCTTACATATGGAACCTTATTTATTGAGCCGCAGACCCAGCATATGATTGATTTATTTATGAAGGAGCATCCAGGCGTAAAAATTGAAACAAAGGTTGTTTTTGACAATGATGTTACGGATGAACAGTATAATGAAGGCTTAAATACCTTGCTTACAGAACTTGCATCGGATCAACGGGCGGATATTTATGATGCAACGTATTTACCATCGGAAATTAAGACGAAAGGCAGCGGCTATTTCGAGGACTTAAATCAGTATATTGATGCAGATCCTAATTTTAACAGAGATGATTATTACGATAATATCCTGCGAGCAGCAGAAGTCGATGGAAAACTGTATCAAATTCCGGAAGGTTTTTATTATGTTATGCTTCGGTTGAATAGAAACATAACGGATGAACTGAATTATGAAGTCCCGGACGAAATGGATATCAATGATTTATATGAGTTATATCAGCAGGCCAAGCCAATTGCAGATGATGATTTTACGATTGATGTACAAAACAATATTTACGTGTTTCTGCCGATGACAGAGGACAGAGCTTATTTGAAGAAGGAAGAAGTAAATTTTGATTCAGAAAATTATGTGGATTTTCTGAGAAAAATGCAGGAACTGTATCAATATCAACCATCCTATGCGACCTATGCATTCACGGATATTAAAAGCTTTTCCGGAAAGAGTGTCCTGCTGAATACATTTACAAATTTACTCGAAGGTTCTCCGAGCGGAATGTTTGAAGAAACCGATACGGCAACAAAACCGATCCTGTTGAAATCAACGGATGGAAAAATTCCTTTCTGGAGAATTGGTGAGGACTTTTCCATGAGTTCAGGCTGCAAAGATAAAGCGCTTGCATGGGAATTTATCAAATTCTGCATTGGTCAGAAACAATTTGAGTTCGAAGATGCAAACAGTGATTCTTACTACAGAAATTTCTTTACCTATGGCAGTATGCTGAACAAAGAAAACACACGGCAGCTTGTTGCGTATCAATTGGAAAATGATGACGACACAGCAGAAAAATGGGAAGCATACAATGAAAAAGTTTCTGCAAAAGCTTTTCGGGATTTACAGTTAGACAGTATTTTGACTGAAATTCGAAACGAATGTATGGAGCAGAAAATCACCCCAGAGGAATGTGCGAAGCTTTTTCAGCAAAGAGCAGAGCTTTATGTTAATGAGTAGAAGCTGTCCTTAATCCATGGAATCAGGTATATGAAATGAAAAAACGAAATTTTATTTATATGTGTTTTATCCTTCCAAGTTTTATCGGGATCATGGCTTTTTACATCGTGCCGTTTCTTCTGTCCTTGTATTTTGCAGTGATTGACAACATGATGAACAAGGAATGGGTGGGTCTTAAAAACTTTAAACTGTTATTCGAAAATGAGTTATTCCTTTCAGCACTCCGTAATACCGGAATTTTTTGCGGGATTGCAATACCGCTGGGAATGGCGATTGCTTTGCTTCTGGTACTGGTTTTGAAAAAGCAGAGGAGAGGTCGAATTCTTCTTATCCTGCTCCTGATCCCATTAATCGTTCCATCTGGAACGGTGATTGCTTTCTGGAAGTATTTGTTTGAGAGAAATGGTTTTCTGGATGGGTTTTTACAGCTTTTTGGAAAAAACATGTTCGATATTGAGAATTCCAGATGGGCCATTTTGATTATTATCCTGATGTATCTGTGGAAAAATATCAGTTTTTCGATTGTCCTTTTCTGGTCCGGGATAAACTGGATTCCGCAGATCTATCATGAGCAGTGCCAGCTGGATGGAGCTACAGGGCGGCAGGAATTCCAATATATTACATGGATCTTATTAAAACCAACGACGTTAGTTGTGCTGTTGATGTCGATCGTGAATTCTTTTAAGGTTTTTAAAGAGATCTATATGCTGTATGGGGCCTATCCATCACCGTATGTTTATATGCTGCAGCACTATATGAATAACCAGTTTTTGTCACTTAATATGCAGAAACTGTCTGCTGCAGCATGGTGTATGTTTCTCATACTGGGAATCTTTCTGGGCATCATTTATCGGGTCCAGAGGAGGAATCTGGATTATTTGTAAAGATCTTTTGTGGGTGATTTTATGAAAAAGAGATATTCGAATTTTTTCGAAAAGCTGATCTGCATGGGAGCTGTCATTTTGGCAGTCATTCCGTTGTTGTTTGTGGCTGGAAAGTCGGTACAAGTTCCAGAAGAGTATCTTATATTGCTCTTTAAGAGACCTTTGTATTTGCGGATGATGTGGAATTCCCTGATTATTACTATTCCGGTTTTGATTGGACAGCTTTTGCTTGCACCGCTTGCCGCATACGGCTTTTGGCAATGCAGGTGGAAATACAAGGAGATTTTGTTCTATCTTTACATGATTGTCATGCTTATGCCGCTGCAGCTGACTTTAGTGCCAAATTATTTAGTGGCGAATTGGCTGGGCATTCAAAATTCGTCCTTGGCAATTATTCTTCCGGCAATGTTTCAGCCATTGGGGGTATTTCTGATTCGTCAGCAGATACAGGATTTTCCGCAGGAAACGTTAGAAGCAGCCAGACTGGACGGAGCCAGCGAATACAGAATTTATCGTTCCATTGTAAAGCCTAATTTGAGTTCAGCCATTGTTGCTGCATTAATCCTGATTTTTATTGACAATTGGAATATTGTAGACCAGGCGGTCATTTTTTTGAGAGAGCCATATCAGCAGCCGTTATCCGTGTATCTTTGCCAGATTTTAGAGGAACAGCCGGATATCTTTTATGCAGCGTCCGTTTTTTACGCAGTACCAGTTTTATTGATATTCTTAATGGGACAGGACTATTTGATACAGGGAATCAGTATGTCCGGTGTGAAAGCGTAGAGGGGAAGAAAGTACGATGAAGTTCAAAAAAATAAGTATAGGGTTAATCGCTCTGTGGTTTCTGTTTTTAACTGCCGCAACGTTTTGGTCGGTCAAAGAAGAGAACAAAACGCTTCCTTCCGTCTGGACAGAGGAGGCACAGGAAGGCAGCATTGAGTATGAATTTCCAGTTGATTTGGAAGTAAGCGCAGCTGATCAGGCAATTGGCTATATCAGCGTGTATGATAACGTTCCGGAATCTTTGCTGCAGGAGGGCAGAGATCTTCTGGTTGGAAAAGTGTGTTCTGTCATTCGAAAGGATGATTTGTATGAGCTTACGGTAGATCTGTATGAAAAACATTCGATTGGTGAAAACGTTGAGGGAAAAATCGAAATCACTTCTGAAGATGTTTTTCCAAAAGTGATCACACGGCAGGCGATTCATGAAGGAGACTTTGGAAAAACGTGTGTCTATTATATTAAGCGTCAGAAGGGAGCCTGGGGGTATGAAAATATTCTGGAAGAAAAAGCTGTGACATGTTTTCCAAATAGAAATTCAGATTTCGTGGTACTTTTATCAGAAGTAGACGAACCGATGGTCGTAAGCACATCAGAACTGACAAATGGAGAACGGGTGAAATTAACAGAAAAAGATTAAGGAAAAGAATACAGCCTCACTACCGGGACTTTCAGGGGTGAGGCTGTTTCATTATGTTCTATGCATGTGCCGATTTATACAGGCTTTAAAACACATTATCATCCGAATAATGCGTCATGATACCTTTCGCATTGTAGCCCAATATATTCCGTAACTTATCAATTGCATTTGCTTCTATATATTGATTATGCCATAACCGCTTCATAAGAACTACGGTCCTAATCGTAAGAACTGGAAACATTGTGAATGACAATGAAAAATGTACGACTATCACCAAAGCCGGAAGCCTAGAAACAGGAGATGCGACCTTGACCGGCATTTTAATGGCGCTGGTGGCAGGATTTTTCGGTGTGCTGGAAGAAACCGTCCGCAGAAAAAACGCCAGTAATGCGGTGGTAATTTAAAAAATATGGAAACAAGGAACGATATAGCTTAACGGCTATGCCGTTCTTTGTTTTTTACTTAAGTACATGTTAGAAATTCCTTGGTATCTGACAATCACACATTATTTTTACGTAATTTAATGTGTGTTCGTCGCTTTACAGTTGACAATCACACATTATTTCAATATAATATAATGTGTGATTGTCAAAGAGGGGTGAGAAACATGAATGTTAAGGAGAAAATCGAAGAACTGCGAGAAGCGTCAGAGGACGGTACGATTACCGCAGCGCAAGTAACAGAAGCCGGACTGCACCGCAGCGTTTTACAGAAGTTTGTCAAGAGCGGCGAGATATACCGCTTCGGGCGTGGCCTGTATGTGTGGAGCGACGTATGGGAGGATGATTTCTACCTTTTACAGCGAAAGTATGGGCGCGGAATTTATTCGCACGATACTGCTTTGTATCTGCGGGGCTATTCGAATCGTACCCCGGCAAAATATACGATGACCTTTCCCAAAGGCTACAATGCTTCATCCTTGAAACGGGAAAATCTAATTGTCAAGCGCGTTGTGCCGGAGAACTATGAACTTGGCAGAATTGAAATGAAATCCCCATCCGGCAATCCAATTCGTGTTTACAATTTGGAACGGACGCTGTGTGACATCCTGCGCGGCAGCGGCAGTGATATACAGATTGTCGGAGAAGCTATGAAACGCTATGCAGCATCCGAGGATAAGAACATTCACAGACTGATGCAGTACGCAGATCAGCTTCGTGTGAAGCCCAAGGTGCTGCGATATATGGAGGTTTTGCTATAGACCGTTTCAGACCGAAAAAAATGGGGTCAAAATCGCGGTCGAAAATTAAGGGGAAAAGGAAAAATTTTCCATAAAAAAGTTGATTGTCGGATAGAAAAATGAAAAGGGGAGCAGATATGCAGTTACTAATCAAACAACGTGTATTTTCCTGGTCAGACACGTATGATATCTATGACGAGCAGGGGAACCAAAAGTATTTTGTGAAAAATGAATTTATCTCGCTGGGACACCGTCTGCATGTGTACGATGCGGCGCATAATGAAATTGGGTTTATCAAACAGAAATTATTTTGCTTTCTTCCGACTTTTGAAATTGAATGGAACGGGCAGTTAATGGGACATATCGAAAAACGTTTTGCACTGTTCCGCCCCAAATACGATGTAGATTTCATGGGATGGCGTGCAGAAGGTGACTTCATGGGATGGGATTACGATGTATATGAAGCCTGCAGTGCAGTCGTCCACGTACATAAAAAACTTCTGAGCTGGGGTGACACGTATGTCATCGAATATGATAATCCGAGCAATGAAATTCCGGCATTATTACTGGTGCTGGCGATCGATGCGGCAAACTGTTCACAAAATAATGGATAGCTGGCAGCGTCTGGAATGGCGTCAGGGGAGATGCGGATATGAGAACTTTGGGAAATATTCTGTGGTTTATATTTGGAGGCATGTTCGGCGGACTTGCATGGATTTTTGCAGGATGCATCTGGTGTATTACGATTGTTGGAATTCCGTTTGGACGGCAGTTTTTCAAGATGGCAAGGCTTTCGTTTATGCCATTTGGCACGAGTGTAATTGGATAAAAGGTGTATGGAAAAAGATCGGGTTACCGGTCTTTTTCTATGCGTATCATGAGGCGGCCATTCCTTTGATGCAAATAGAAACATGATAAAAGTATTGCGCAGCAGAATAAAGTATGATACAATAAATTTACAGAAAAAATAAAGAAACGATAGAATATTCAGTATTAATTAAAAAATCAGGAAACAGAAGGGGGGAAGTTTATGAAGATAAGACAGACAATCTTTTTATTACCTTTGTTTTTGCTGGCGGGCTGCGCATCTGCAGGAGGATCACAGAGCAGAGATCTGGATTTAAAGGAACTCTGTACAGAGGAGCAGGTTTTCCAGTATGCGGATTTTGAATGGGGAACGGATTCGGAACAGCTTTTCAAACAGAGCTCCCTGAAGTTTGATGAAAAAGATCTGGGACAGGGTGATGAGAGCAGCACAAAGACATACGAGAGCAAAGAAAAATTTTCCCTGGAAAATGCAGAATCTAACATGGATCTGGAATTTTCGGACGGTCAGCTGAGTCAGGTTTCCTTTACTTTTGACATCGAACAGGATGCCAATACATGGATTCAGAAAGAAGTAGACGAACTGAATTCTTTATACGGCGGAGGAATTGCAACTGGACTCGGAAATCAGATTTATCAGTGGCAGGGGGAGCAGGATACGGTTCTGCAGCTGACGGCTTTTACGGAAGGGGATGAAAGCGCAACCGTTATCTTAAGCGTGGCATCGATGGAATACTCGATTGGATCATAAAATTGACAGATACGGGCGCATCAGACGGCAATGTCTGGTGCGCCTGCTTTTTTGTGAAAAAACTTTCCAAAGCTTTTAAAAGCCAGAAAGATAGAATGACAAAAGTGTCACAGATGTGATATAGTAATAGAATAATGTGAAAAAGAGAAGGATTTGACAAAAGAGATGGAGTTAGGAAATTTTCAGAAATCAGTAGATTCAGATGAAATCAAAACAATGGCATTTGAAATCATCGGAGAACCGGTGAAAGCGGTTTCACGCATCTGCGAGCAGTGGGGCGAGGCGGAAGATGAAGTGCGGGAGTACGATGTGTATGTGATCGAGACAGATGCAGGAAAATATACACTGAAGAAAACCGGCAGCAAAGAAGCGCAGATTTATGCGCAGTATCTGTCAAAAGGAGAGTTTCATGTACCGCAGTATGTCGGCATGCGGCAGGCAGAGGATGCGGACTGGATCTGCATGAAGTATGTAGAAGGAAACGACATGCGGGATATGACGGACGAGACAACAGAAAAAGCGGCAGAAACCTTAAGTAAAATTCAGTCGTATTTCTGGACACCGTCGATGGACAAAGCGCCGGAAAATGAAGTGGAGCAGAGATTTGTCGAATACTGGAAACGCGTTCTGCGCCGAGCATCGTCCGTAGCGGATGATCCAATTCTGCGGAAAGCGTATCAGATGTTCCTGGACCGCCAGCTGACTTGTCCATGTACGATGTCAAACGGTGATTTCCTGCAGTGGAATGTGATCTATGACGGCGAAAATGTTGTCATGATTGACTGGGGATTTGGTGGAATGATGCCGTATTGTCTGGACATTGCAAGATTCCTGGCACATGCGACCGAGACACGGAGTACTTTCCCGTTCTACATGAACGATGCACAGAAAGAGCTGTTTCTGGATCGGATGTATGAAGCGTTAAAGACAAAGATTTCACGCGAACAGTTCAATCTGGATGTGAAGCTGGCCACGCTGAATGAGTATATCGAGTTTGTGGAAGCAGAAGAGGACGAAGACGGCTGGTATCTGGAGCATGCACAGGCGCTGGCAGAGGAACTTCTCAATTTGTAAAAAAACGGATTGCATTTATCTGTAAGTTGTCCTATAATAGGGAACGGAAAATAAAAAGAAAGAGCACCATTGGTGTAAAGGTGAGGAAATGTTTCTGCGATAATCGACTTTAAGAAAAACACAAAGAATGGACAGCCTGGAAAACAGGCCTGTTTTTCGTGTACGCTTAAAGACGAGAATCGCTGAATCATTTCCCTTTTTATGAGAATAGAACAGGGATATTTTTTTGCGGGTCTGTTTTGCGTACGCAGGACAGGCTCGTTTTGCGTAAAAAAGCAGAAAAGAGGCTGCCGGAGCAAAGGGGGCTTCTGTATGATGCAGATAAAAAAATTAACACTAACACATAAAAAAGATCTGCGGGTGATTCTCGAAGATTTTCAGCTTGTACTGAATGACGGTGATAAGGCCGTTATCATTGGAGAGGAGGGAAACGGAAAATCGACGCTGCTGAAGTGGATGTACGATCCCGCACTGACGGAAGATTACATCGAATCCACAGGCGAGCGCATCATCGGAAAGGAGCGGCTTGGGTATCTGCCGCAGGAACTTCCGGAGGCGGAGAAAACGAAGACGGTGTATGAGTATTTCTATGAAAAAGAAAAGTTCTGGGATCAGACACCGAAGGATCTGGCGGTGCTGGCAAGAAAATTTGGTCTGACGGAAGAGTTTTTCTACCGGGATCAGCAGATGAGTGAGCTCTCCGGCGGCGAGAAGGTGAAAGCGCAGATGATGCGTCTTCTCATGGAGGATGTCACAGTCCTTCTGCTGGATGAGCCGTCAAATGATATTGATCTTGCGACACTGGAACTTCTGGAGAAACTGATCCGCGAATGGGAGCATATTGTTGTTTTCATTTCGCACGATGAAACGCTGATTGAAAACACGGCAAATATGGTCATTCATATTGAACAGATTGTGCGGAAGACAAAATCGAGATACACGGTTGCGAAACTTCCCTATCGGACGTATGTAGAGGAGCGCCTGCAGAATTTCGAGCGCCAGGAACAGAAGGCGCAGAGTGACAGGAGAGAGAAAGCGCTGCGCGATGAGAAATACCGAAAGGTATACCAGAGCGTGCAGAACGCCTTGAGCAACTGTTCCCGTCAGGCACCGTCCGTGGCGAAAAATCTGAAGGACAAAATGCATACCGTAAAGGCGATGAACCGCAGATTTGAAAAAGAAGATGCCCGCATGACAGAAATGCCGGAGCAGGAGGAAGCGATTTACTTCCAGCTTGGAGGAGCAGAGGCAGCCATGCCGGCCGGGAAAACGGTCATCGAATATCAGCTTCCGAAACTGGAAACGCCGGATGGAGAGCGGGTTCTGGCGGAAAATATCACCTTAAAGATAAGAGGACCGGAAAAAATATGCATTGTCGGCCCGAACGGGGCAGGTAAAACGACACTGCTGAAAAAGATTGCGGCAGAGCTGAAAGAACGGGAGGATCTCCGCGTAGATTATATGCCGCAGAATTATGAGGATCAGCTGGATCTTTCCATGACGCCGGTCGATTTTCTGGATTCCACCGGGGAGAAGAGTGAGAGGACGAAGATTCGGACGTATCTCGGATCGCTGAAGTACACGGCAGACGAGATGGATCACCCCATCCGCGAACTGTCCGGCGGCCAGAAGGCAAAAGTATTGCTTCTGAAAATGAGCCTTGGCAATGCCAATGTGCTGATTCTGGATGAACCAACCCGAAACTTTTCACCTCTGTCCGGACCGGTGATAAGAAAGATGCTCCGCGAATTTCCGGGAGCTATCATCAGCATTTCGCATGACAGGAAGTATATCGGGGAGGTGTGCGGGAAGGAGTATCTGCTGGAAAAAGACGGACTCAGACTGATCAGAGAAGAAAAATAAAAATATTCGATAACGAAAAATACGACGGTGGCTGGCCGTCGTATTTTTCCGTAGAGAGATTGGTCCTATGTCAAGATTTAGCACAAGTTAAAATGAGAAATTTCTCCCCATTTTAACCTGCCAGAAGCTCAGCCTCAGTGTTCGTTCTTTCATACACTTGT